>ERZ1370068.1463-contig-11360_pt1 | contig 67042 bp, 78 predicted proteins | sample MGYA00561227_ERZ1370068 | MGnify/ENA primary metagenome ERZ1370068 (study PRJEB38410, sample SAMEA6850437) | metagenome | study: Metagenomic assessment of the ecological functions of the soil: analysis of the soil microbiota associated with the... | reverse complement strand
TGTACTTCGTTCAGTTACACGTATTGCTCGATACCGGTCGGGTGCCGCCGTAGCCGAAACCGCGCAGAGGCGTCTGTTCCATCGTCCGGTTCCCGGTGCGATCGCGACGAGCGACGCGCCGACGTTGCTCGAGTGCGCGATGATGTCGCCGAGCGTCATCGCCTCCGTCCGTGCGGCTCGGCGTCATGGACGCGTGGAGCCCTCGACCCGGCGCGTCCCCGGAACCTCGGAACCGCTCGGTGGGGGTGACGGCGCCTGGTTCCAACGCGCGGCCGCCGCCGTGATCGTCTTGTTGACGCTGCCCGGCTCCCAGGTGTCCGAGACCGCCCGGTTGACAAGCGCGAGCTGTCGGACAAAGGGAAGTGAACGCGTTGGGATCGAACCAGGGATACCAGGCCATCGCGTAGACGTCGCCGGTGTGCGGGTCCAAGACGACGATGCGTCCCGCCCTTCGCATGGTTCTGCCCACGGCCGTCCGCAGGTACGCCTGGAGCCTGCGAACTGGAGATCTCGGTCGTCGCGAGGACGACGCTGTACTCCCCGGTTGCGGGTCTTGGACGACCTGCCGCCCGGCCGGCGATACTCCTGGCCTTGCGCGGAGAGCTCGACGAGTGCGCTCCCCGGGGGAGCGCGGCCAGGAGCGGAGTCGTACTGGCGCTCGAGACGGTGATCCCCACCCCATCGACGTCCACGAACCCCAGGACTTGAAGGCGCCACGGGTCCGGCCGGGTAGTAGCGCTTGGCCACCGGCGGCCGATGCCGGGCAGGTGCAGGTCGGCCACGTTGCTGCGCGACGTCGGCATCGACCTGCCGTTCGATGTAGGCGAACGTCCCCGGCGTGGTCAGGGCCGCGCGGACGCCCTTCTGCTTCAACCCCCAGGACGCGCGCGACCTGCTCGGCTTTCGGCCGAGGCGTCGACCGCGCAGGCCCGGGTTCGCATAGATCGCCGACGAGCATCCAGCGTGAGAGCGCCATCGGCACCGCCGCTTCGATCCGAGAGCATCTCGCCGCGCACGGCCGGGAGGGGCTCGGTGTGCACCCGTTGGAGTCGATCCGAGCTCCGCCAGTAGGTCCCCGGGATTCGCGGACCTGCAGCACCGGCGAGCCTGATCGCGATGCCGGCCATCGCGAGCATCCACCGCAACGAGCAGGGCGACCAGACGTTGGACGGGTGGGCGCTTCACGCCCCGAGCCCCGACGGATCCGGCGGGACGCGAAGGATCGCCACGCTCGCTGGCATGACCATCCCCTCGCTCCTCGCCCAGCGCATCACGCGCGATCTGGCGCGGAGGCCGCATGCATCGCCCGGGCGACTAAGCTGCCGTTGGGTGAGCGAACCGAGCTGCTGGCGCAGGTCGTCCGAACCTGGAAGCTGGTCTGGACCGCGACGCCGACAGCGACACGATCCCGACGATCGTCCGGTCGCCGATGAGGGCCGTCATGACCCAGAACGGCGGTCCCGCGGCGCTCCGCTGATGGTGCGGGGAAGGGTGGGGCGCGGGCGCGCCGCGGGGGTGGGGCGCGGGCGCGCCGCGAGGTGCGGGAGGGGTCCGCACGTTTCGGGGCTGGCGAGACGAGGATGCGTGCCGGGGCGCTCATGCTGCTTCCCAGCTGGAGCGTTCGGCCGCCACGCAGCTGGCGCTGCCTGGGAACGGGGTTCGCCGCGCTCGGCCGCGCTTTCGCCACGGCGGCTGGTCGAGGACGATCGAGACGATCGTCATCGCGGAACGCCTTCACGATCCGGTCCTCGAGCGAGTGGTACGAGATGACGACCACGCGGCCACCGGGCGCGAGGAGGTCCTGACCGCGGGAGGCAGGGCCGCGGTGAGCTCCTCGAGCTCCCGGTTGACCGCGATGCGGAGCGCCTGGAACGTGCGTCGCGCGGGGTGGGGGCCCCGGGCGCTTACCCACGGCGCTCACGACGATGCCGGTGAGCTCGTCCGTGCGTTCGGACCGGCCGGTGGCGGACGATCGCCGCGGCGATCCGGCGCGATCGCGGCTCCTCACCGAGCCGGTAGATCAGATCGGCGAGATCCCGTTCGGGAAGCTCGTTGACGAGGTCCGCGGCGCTCAGTCCGGCCTCCGCTCCTCGCCCATCCGCATGTCAGGCGGTCCGTCCACGCGGTACCCGAACCCGCGCTCCGGACGGTCGAGCTGCATCGAGGAGACCCCGAGATCGAAGAGCACGCCGTCGGCCGGACCGCCAACGACGTCCTCATCGACCTCGGAGAAGCGTGCTGCCACCAGGTCGCACCCGTATCGCCGAACGCGCAGCCGTCTCGCCGCGAGCGCCAGCGCCTCGGGATCGCGGTCGACGCCGACGAGCCGCGACACGCCGGCCTCCAGCAGCGCCGCGGCGTGGCCGCCGAACCCGACGCGTCATGTCGACGACGGTCCGACGACCCCCGAGGAACTCGATCACCTCGGCCGTCATGACCGGTTCGTGCCGCACCCTCGGTCGCCACGTCACCCGACGTGACCGGCGAGCAGCGCCGAACGCCGATCGAGGCGAGTAGCGTCAGCGCGGTCATCCCGATCAGCGTAGAGGCTCTGACGAACCTCGTCGCTCAACCTCCGGGGTTGCTCCATCGATCCCTCACTCTCGTGTCCTCGTGCTCCGCGGGTCGGAGCGGTCAGCCCGGCCCTTGCCCGGCTCCAGTGCTCCGGCTGATACGCGCCCCGTGTGGCGGCCTCGTAGCGCTCATAGCTGGTGCGGTCCCATATCTCCATCCGGTCCCGCACCCCGAGCACGACGACGTCCTTGCCGATCCCCACGCGGTTCACGCGAGGCGTTGCGGGATCGTGAGGCGACCCTGCCCGTCGAAGCTTGGCCTCGTCCGACGAGCCGAAGAACAATCGCCCGTACGCACGCCCGGCCGTGTCGGAAAGGGGAACGCTGCGACCTCCTCGGATCGGCGCTGCCACCTCGGCGCTGGGGAAGCACGAAGAGGCAGCCGTCCTGGCCGATCGTGAGCCACGCCCCGTCGGCGAACGTCATCACGGAACCGAGCCGGCAGCGACATACGCCCCTTCGGGTCGAGTTGGTAGCTATGCGTGCCGAGCAGTTCGGCCAAGCGTCCTCCCCTTTCCTCCACTTGGGCCCACGTTTATCCCCACTCGTCACTCCACCTTCGTCAACAAGAGTTGCGCCCGAACTGCGTGTTCGGGCGCGATGAAGATCGCCGATGGGCGAACGCCTAAGCGTTCGGCGCGGTGTCACGCATCGGAGAGGACGGAGCGATGGCTCGGACGATGCCGCGCCGGTTGGGACCGGTCAGGCGTCGAGGTTTAGATCAGGTACGGCTCCCAGCCGGGCTCGACCTGGCCGAGGGTCAGGCGGAAGCCGTCCGACGGGAGCGAAGGGTTGGCGATGCAGATGGAAACCGGCCTCCTGCGGCGTTCGGTCCATCTTCTTGGCGTTGCACCGCCGGCACGCCGCGCACCACGTTCTCCCACACGTGGAGGCCGCCATCGCGAGCGCGGCAGCACGTGATCGCGAGGTTCTCGGCAGCGGACCCGCAGTACTGGCACTCCCACCCATCACGCGCGAACACCGCCCGTCACGCGGCGAGCGGTAGCGCGCGGAAGGGAACGTGGACGAAGTGTCGGAGGCGGACGACGGACGGCGCTTCCAGCGCGATCGCGCTCACTGTGGAAGATCGCGCCGTTCGACTGCACGACCTCGGCCTTCTCCTTGAGCACGAGCACGACGGCTCGCCTCGCGGGAACGACCGCGAGCGGCAATTCGGTCGCGTTGAGGACGAGGGCGCGTCCCATGGCGGTGAGTGTACGCGCTGCCAGCCTGGTTGGACCGGCCTCACCTCCCGAGCGAATCACAACGTTGTAATCTGCGCGGCGAGGGGCGGGGTGGCCGCGATGCCTGGAGTTGCGAACAGGGGCCGCGCGGGGCGTTCAGCGGTGCACCCGCTCCTCCATCCCGTTGCCCTTCGATCTCGTACACGTTTGCAGCGTCTCGTTGGTTCATGGTTCCGAGCGCCGATGGGCCTGGTCGGCCTATGGAACAGAACCACTGGGGGGCCGTACGATCGAGTGTTCTTGCCGAGCGGAGGTGCAGGGTTGGAGCTTCGTGAGCAGATGCGCAGATTGGGAGAGCTTCGCCGCCCGCTTCCGCCAGATCGAGGAGAACGTCGAGCGTGTGCGTCCGCGGCAAGAACGCGAGATCCGTCTGGCGCTCGTCGCGCTGGTCGCCGAGGGACACCTGCTGATCGAGGACGTTCCGGGCGTCGGCAAGACGATGCTCGCCAAGGCGATCGCCCGGTCGATCGACTGCTCGTTCCGCCGGATCCAGTTCACGCCGGACATGCTCCCAACAGACATCACCGGCGTGAACGTGTTCAACCAGGAGCGCGGTGACTTCGAGTTCCGCCCGGGAGCGGTGTTCGCGAACATCGTGCTCGGCGACGAGATCAACCGTGCATCGCCGAAGACCCAGTCGGCACTGCTGGAATGCATGGAAGAGCGACAGGTCACGATCGACGCCGAGACGCACCCGCTCGGGACGCCCGTTCATGGTGATCGCGACGCAGAACCCCGTCGAGCACGAGGGTACGTATCCGCTCCCGGAGGCGCAGCTCGACCGCTTCATGATGCGACTGTCGATCGGGTACCCGAGCCTCCAGATCGAGGCGGAGATCACTCGAGACGCACAGCGCCGGCCAGCCCCTCGGGGTGATCGGCAGCGTGACGGATTCGCAGGGCATCGCGGAGATGATCCAGCAGGCGCGACGGGTCACGTCGCGCCCACGATCCGCGACTACATCGTGCGGATCGTGGACGCGACCCGGAACCATCCCGACGTCTACCTGGGCGGCAGCCCCCGAGCCTCCATCATGCTGCTTGCGGGCGGCGAGGGCCTACGCGGCAGCCGATGAGCGCGACTACGTGATCCCGGATGACGTCAAGTTGCCTGTGCGTCCCCGGGCTCGCGCACCGGATCGTCGTCACCGCCGACGCCGTGATGACGGGCCGTTCGGCGTCGGTCGTGATCAGGAGGTCCTCGCGCAGGTGGAGGTCCCGGTGGCGGAGCGCTCCTAGATGTTCACGCCGCGCGGGAGTGACCGTCTGCGTGGCAGGCGTGGCGATGTGGTTCGTCGCGCGGTTGATCGGTTCTGGCGGGCCTCGAGGTGGTCGGTATCGGCTTCGTGCTCCTTCCCGTGGTCGCCGGGCTGTTCCTTCGGTGGACCGAGCGACGCGTGTCGATCCGCCGGCGTCTCTCCGAGCGTACGGGTCGGGCCCGGAACCCGGCTGACGGTGCAGCTCGACGTCGAGAATCGCTCGACCGCGCCGAGCTCCGTTCCTGATGCTCGAGGACCAACTCCCCCGACCCTGGGGCGCTCCGCTCGCCTGGTCGTGGCGAGGCGTGCCCGGTCGTCGGGCGCAGCGGGTCTCGTACTCGATCCTCCCGCAGGTGCGTGGCGCGCTACCGGATCGGGCCCGCTGACGATGCGACATCACGGATGCCTTCGGACTCCGTCGGAGGCGCTTGGTCGTCGAGAACCGCGGACGAACTGCTGGTCACCCCGGAGATCGAAGACCTCTCCACGCCGCCGGACGCCGCGACGAGTCCGAACGCGGGAGCGGCTCGGGCGCGGCAGCTCCTCCGCACGGGCGAGGAGTACTTCACGATGCGCTCCTACCAGGGAGGGCGACGATCTCCGACGGATCCACTGGCCGTCGGTCGCCCGATGTCCGGCGAGCTCACGATCAGGCAGAACGAGACGCAGCAAGCGCGCGAACGGGCTCGTGTTCCTGCGATAACCGCGAATCGGCCCTCGGCCGGTCGCACGCGCGCGGCGTTCGAGCGAGGGCGGTTGTCCGTGCGCGGCGAGCGTCGAGGCGCTGCTCGCTCCGGAACGGGTTCGGGTTGCGGTTCCGGAACCGCCGATACGACCGCGATCGCGCTGTCCGAGGAGCGGTTCCTCGACGCGCTCGCAGGCGTCGTTCACGGGAAAGGACCCTCGCTCTCGAGCGCCCTCACGCAACCTTCGGGGTGCGGCGTCGGCCGACGCCTCGCTCGTGTTCATCGCCGCGCCGCCTGCACCCCAGGAACTGCCGCAGCTCATCCGGTCGAGGCTCGGGGTTCGGGCCCAAGCTCGCGATCTTGATCCATCCGGTCGAGCCGGCCACCGCTCCGGCCAGCCGCCGGACGCCAGTTGGAGGCTCGCGCGACCGAGGCCAGGCTTGCCTGACCCGGGCGGGCTGGGACTGTTGGTCTTGACCCCGTCGACGAAGTTGAGGGAACGATGGCACAGTACCGCGGGAACGACTGCTCGCATCCAGCGTCTGACGGCGCCTCGTCGCATCGAGCTGGTCGCGTCGCCGTTGGCTTCGCGTTCGGACGCGTGTTCATCGGGCACGGCGCGACGTACCGCTTGCTCGCGGTGAGCGTCGCCTCCGCCTGTGTGGCGTGGATGTTCGAGCGCCGGAGCCTCCCGCTCGCCACCGCTGTCAGCGCGGTCCTGCTGGTCGTGGCGATCGGGATCGCCGTCTTCCCGGCAACCACCTGGTTCCGGGGCGCCGACCCTCGAGGACCATCCATCAGATGGGTCACGCTGCCGCGCAGGTCGGCGAGGAAGCGCGCATCCGAGATATCGCCGGCGCCCGCAACGATTCTCTCATGCTCGCGGCCATCACGGCCGTCTGGGCGGCGGTCTTCTCGTGCTTCGCGCTCGCCTTCCGGGCGGGGAGCCCCCTGCTCTCTCTCGTTCCTCCGGTGGCGCTGGTCGCCTTCGCCGACAGCGTGCTCGACGGCGTTGATCAAGCCGATCTACGGGGTGCTCTTCCTGATCGCTGCGCTCGCCGTCGTGTTCGCCGACTCGCTCCGGCGGATCCACGGGTGGGGCCGTCTGGAGTCCCCGGGTGCGAGGAATCGTCTGTTGCCGTCGGCGGGCCGGGGGCGCGCAGGATCGCGCCGGCGCCGTCGTGCTCGCCGCGCTGGCACCGCATCTTCGTGCCTGGGTTCGGCTCGAAGGCCGTGTTCGACCTGTCATCCATCAACGCCGACACCGCGGGTCCACGTCAGTCCGCTCGGTGGAGTCGGACGCGATCACTCAACCAGAGCGACCCCGTCGAGGTCTTCCAGGTCAGTCCGACCAACCCGCCTACTGGCGCGATGGTCGGATCTCGACGTGCTGGACGACACGGGCCAGTGGTCTCCGGCCACTCGAGCAGGGAGCGGCCGGTCCAAGAGGGACAGCCGCTCGCGACCGAACCTGCAGGGGACGACCATCACGGAGCGGTTCACCGTGACCCACGACCTGGCGTACGCCTGGCTGCCCGTCCGCCTACGAGCCCAGCGCGCTGGAGCAGGCGGACGACTCGGTGACATGGTTCGCGAGCTCGCAGACCATGACCGTCGCCGAGCCGCCCAACCAGGGGGCCACCTACACCGTCCAGTCCGTCTACCCGACGCCACGTGCGGCTTCGATCTCGCGACGACCCCAGCGTGGGCTCAGCGTCGCAGTATCCCGGACGAGAACGAAGCTCCCCGGCGCCACCCATCCCGCGATCAACGGACCTCGCCCAGCAGTGGACCCGCAACGATCAACCACGGCGTTCGACCGCGTGATGTCGATCAGCGGCACCTGACCGACCCGGCCGCTCTACCAGCTACAGCACCACGGCCGTCAGATATCCATCGCCGACGATGCAGGGGCTCGCCGAGCTTCCTCGCTGCAAGCGGCAGAGCGGCTTCTGTCGGCAATTCGCCAGCGCGATGGCCGTGATGTTGCGTTCGCTCGCGCATCCCGGCCCGTGGTGGCCATGGGATACGGCGTCCGGGACCCAGGTCGTCTGCGACAACACCTGGGGCGTCATGACCGCCGGACCTCCACGCCTGGGTCGAGGTCCCCGTTCCAAGGATACGGCTGGCTTCCGTTCGAACCGACCCCGGGAAGTCAGAATCCCGCGATGGCGACGCTACATGAGCTCTTCGCCTTCGTCGGGCGGCAACTGCGAGAGCGTCAACAGGGAAGTGCTCAGCGGGAGGAGCGACCAGGAAGCCATGGGCGGCAGCCAGCGGGAAGTCAACCGTGCAAAGGAGAGAGGGGAGCGGCTGGCAACATCAACAACAGGGCCGGTCAGTCCCGGGATACGGCGTCCTCCGCACCGAGCCGAAGGTCCCGCTGCGACAGGTCCTGGCCTGGCTCGCCGTCGCCGCCGCCGTCGTTGCATGGCCGGCATCCGCTTCGTCCGTTGGTTCCGTCGGCCGTCGCAAGCTCCAGCAACGCCGCCCGCGAACCTACGCGCGCTGATCCTGGCGACGTACGACGTGTTCTCGGAGCGTGCTGCCGATATCGGGTTCGGCCGATGGACCGGGTGAGACGCCGTTCGAGTACCGCCGGCGCGGTCGAGGCGGCCGACGTCCTCGTCGACGGGCAGCTCGAGCGGCTCACCGGCACCGTGGTCCGCGGCCGCGTACGCGATCGCGCGCGCCGAGCGACGACGACGCGATGGACGCCGCCGCGGATGCCGACCAGGTCATCCACGACCTGCGGCGCTCGACGCCACCGCTGCGGCGCGAGGCTGTTCGGGATCTATCGACGCGACTGAGCCGATCGGGGAGCCGGTCGCCGTGTGGGCCGCGGCTGCCTCGCGCAGCGCCCGGACGAAGCGCTCCCGATCCTCTTCGAAGGAACGCACGTTCGTGTGCACCGACGTCGCGATGTCGTCGATCGCGACGAAGAACGCCATCTGCCCATCCTTCAGGGCGTCCATCACCTCGCCGTCGCGGCGGCAGATCTTGAAGATGCGACTGTCCGTCGGTGACAAGCTGGACCTCGGACAGATGCTCGGTCCAGGCCCGCCTTCTTGTTGAGGAACTCCCATGACCGTCGCACCCGCTGCAGCGACATCCCGCCGTCGATGAGCGACCTCACGACGCGGAGCGCCACGAGGTCGCGGAACGAGTAGCAGACGCGGCACGCCTGGGCGACCGCCGGTGCCTTGACGGACGGTTCGACCAGTCCGATCTGATCCCAATAGCGGAGCTGACGTGACGAGCATCCGGTGAACTTGCAGGCTTGATGAGCGGTGAACCCCTCCATGCAGACGTACGCCCCTTCGGTTCCGCTCTCCGACCCGACCACCACGAACATGGGCGGGCCGCCTCGCATCGGACGAGGAAGCGATCTGCCTCCGGCCTGACGGTCACGCGCCCGAGGAAGAGGGCTCGTTGTACACCTCGACGCGTGAGTGTGGCAAGCCGTCGAGCTAGTGATACGTGCAAATCATGCCGCTCGGGCTGACGATGTCGCGCGTCCCGCTGGAACGATCGTCACGGACGTCGGAAGCGCGCGGCGATCCGTCCGATGCAGACCGGTCATCGAGAAGCGTCGCCCGTCGTTCCTGCATCAGACGCGGATCTGATCGCGCACCGAGCTGCCCGAGGTAGCGAGTAGATCAGCAGCGCCGAAGGACACCATGACGGCGAACCCGATCGCCAGCGGCGATCCAGACGCAGACGAGATCAGGAAGAGCATCAGCGCAGCCCAGCGACGAACGCCGATCGGCGGCCCAGCCGGATGCCGACGGGCGAGGTGCGTGTACAGGTCGGTGCGACCGACCTGCTCGACGAACGTTCGGGGTCGTCTTCGGCGAGGCGTCGCTCGATCTCGTCGAGGATGCGCTGTTCGTGATCGTTGAGTGGCATCGCATCGACCTCCGGCCGTCGGGGATGCGACCGCCATCACCGATTATAGGAAGGACTCTGCGGAAGGGCGGAACCCTGCGATCGGGGATCATTGCGGTTTCGGTTCGGGCGGCCGGACGCGCTCCGGCGACCGGTCGAGCAGGGTTGCCTGGGTTGCAGCGCCCTTGCCCGAATCGCTGCTCGATGCGATCGAGCGTGCGCTCCACGTCGCCCCAGCGGCCCGCGCGCAGCAGCGCGAGCTGTTCGGCGCCGGCCAGCACTGCGAGCCCGCTCGCCTGCACGCCCAGCAGACGGATCCGCCGTCCGGTCCCGGGCAGCGCCCGATACAGCTCGCCGACGACGTGATACAGATCGGCGCCCACGTCGGTCGCGTCGCGGGACGCGTGCGCGACCGCGGCAGAGCGTCGTGAAGTTCGCCAGCCGGGCCTTCAGCGTCACCGTGCGGGCGCGGTAGCCGTCGCTCGCGCAGCCGCGCGGCGACCCGCCCGGACAGGTGCAGGAGCTCGCGCAGGATCTCCTCGTCGTCGTCGAGATCGCGCTCGAACGTCTCCTCGTGGCCGATCGGACTTCGGCGCCTCGTACGGGGATCACCTCGCGGTCGTCGAGGCCGTGTGCGAGCTGGGTCAGGTGCCGCGGCCGTGCGCCTCGCCGAGCAGCCGCTCGAGCACCTGCTGCGGGGGTGCGTGCGCAGGTCGCCGATCGTGCGGATGCGCCAGGCGTCCCAGCAGGTCGGCGGTCTTCTCCCGACGCCCCACAGCCGCCCCACCGGCAGCGGGCTCGAGGAAGCCGATGCGTCTGGTCGGCAGGCACGTGCAGCAGACCGTCGGGCTTGCAGTGGTCGGACGCGAGCTTCGCGACGAACTTCGTCGACGCGACGCCCGCCGAGCACGTGACGCCGACCTCCGCTGCGACCTCGGCGCGGATCGTCCCGGCGATCTGCGGCGGCCGCCGAACAGCCGTGGTCGCTCCGCCGACGTCGAGGAACGCCTCGTCGAGCGAGATCGGCTCCACGAGCGGTGTGTGAGCGACAGCAGCACCTCGCGGAACCGGTTGGAGTGCACGCGGTACGCCTCGAAGTCCGGCGGCAGGAAGATCGCCTCAGGACACAAGCCGCCGCGCGCGGACCGACGGCATCGCCGAACGCACACCCGACGCGCCGTGCCTCGTACGACGCGCTCGATGACCACGCCGCGCGAGCCGGTCCCGCCGACGATCGACCGGCTTCCCGCGCGGGGACGGATCCTTCAACACCTCGACGCTCGCGTAGAACGCGTCGAGGTCGACGTGCAGGATCGGCTCGGATCGGCCTGGCTCATGGAGGCCCACGCTACCGCCCGGCCAGATCATCCCGCGGAACCGGGGCTCGCGTGCCACAGCCGGCGGGCCGGTGCGTGCACCGCGGTCGGTGCGGTCCATCGCCTCGCGCAACCGCCCGTCGCCTCGAGCCCGGTGGAGCGCCGTGAGATCCCAGACATCCTCCGCGATGACGCTCATCCCTTCTCGCCCGGTGCGCCGCAGCTGGCCCCACACCGCCAGCGCGTACGCATGGAACACGGTCTTCGCGACCTTCGGCTGGACCGACTCGAAGACGCGTCACCTCGATCGGCCCGGTGGCGTCGTCGAGCGACACGAAGATGATCCGTTGACCGCTGTCGGACCGCCGGCGTCTGCGAGGCGATCTTGACCCCGGCGACCATCACCCACTGGCGTCTTGTCGGCAACGGTGCAGGTCGTTCGCCCGCGTCACCCCGAGGTCGGTGAGGAGCGGTTCGAAGAAGCTCACGAGGTGCCGTGTGACGTCGAGACCGAAGCACCTCCAGCTCCGCGCTCACCACCTCGGCATCCGTGTAGTCGGGGAACCGATGCGCGCGGCGCGCCGGCATCGGCGAGCGTCAGCTGGTCGCCCTCGCGCGGCGCATCCACGGTGATCGCGTCGTACAGGTGCCCGCAGCGGTTCGTCCCCGATCCGGTGAGCGCGTCGAACCCGCCCGCGTGCGCGAGCGCCTCCGCGACCGGCCGCGACACGGTGGTGCGCCGCAGGAAGTCCCCGACGTCGCGGAACGCCGTGCTCCGCGCGCGACGCTCAGGATCGAGCGGACATCGGCGCCGCTGATCCCGTGCACGTCCTGCAGGGCGAGGCGGATGCCGAAGCCTTGGTCGGGGCGTGGATCGCGCTGCGCCGTCGGCGCGGGTGACACAGCTCCATCGGACGGCTCGGCCGGTGCACGCGCCGGCGACGCCGACGCGAGGCACGCACCCCTTCCCCGCGTTCTCATCCGCGCCGACGGCGCAGCGAGACCCTACGACCCGACCTCTTCCACCACGTACTCGGGTTCGCTGCGGTTCACGTCGAGCGGCAGGATCGGGACGCCGCGGCGTCGGGCGTCGTCAAGAGCAACCGTCGTGGATACATGCCCGGGTCGTGCGTGAGGATCCCGGCGATGAATTGCGCGCGGATAGTGGGTCTTCAGCCAGGCGGAGCGATACGTCGGCACCGCGAACGCGGCCGCATGCGCCTTGCAGAACCCGAACGACGCGAACTGTGCAACCGCGTCCCACGTCTTCTCGGCGGCCTCCGCGCGACCCCACGTGCGGTCGCCCGCGCGAGGAAGTCCGCGCTGGAACCCTGGCAGCAGATCCTCGCGATCCAGATGTCGACGGACGTGATCGGCCTGGGTCAGGTCGTATCCGGCGAGCGCGGCGAGGGTCCGCATCACTTGTTCGTGAGTACACGATCACCCCGAACGTCTCCTGGAGGGCCGGCCGAAGCTCCGGGTGGATGTAGCTCGGCTGCTCCAAGGTCATCCGGCGCGAGAGGTACGGCCGGATCATGTCGGATTTCACCGGGCCCGGACGGAACAGCGAGATGTCGACGATCAGGTCCTCCCACCGCGTCGGGCTGCAGCTTCTGCAACAGCTCGCGCTGGCCCGGCGATTCGATCTGGAAGCACCCGAGCGTGTCGGACGCGCGGATCAGGCTCGAAGGTGGGACGGTCATCGAGCGCGATCCGGTCCAGGTCGACCTTCTCCCCGGTGGTGCGGGCGATCTCGTCGAGCGCATGGCGCATCGACGAGAGCATCCGCACCCCGAGGATGTCGAGCTTGAGGTAGCCCAGCTCCTCGACGTCGTCCTTGTCCGCCTGGACCATCCGGTGACCGTTGGCGGAGCGCTCGAGCGGCACCCGCTCGGCGAGGTCGTGGCAGGACAGGCACGATGCCGCACGGATGCAGCGCGATGTGCCGCGGGAACCCGTCGAGGCGCTCGGCGACGCGGAACAGCAGCTCCAGCTGGCGCATCGGCAGGTTGATGCCGCTGCAGCTCGGGCAGGCGTTCCAGGCCATCGCGGATGTTCCGCGCCGAGATGTGCGGGAAGGCCTTCGCGACCATGCCGACCTCGACCTCGGGCAGACCGAGCGCCTTGCCGACCTCGCGGATCGCTGCGCGCGCCCGGAACGTGTCGATCATGGCGACGCACGCGGCACGCTCCTGGCCGTGACGGGACAGGATCATGTCGTACACGTCCTCGCGACGAGCCGACTCCACGTCGATGTCGACATCGGGCAGCTCGTCGCGCATCGGGTTCAGGAACCGTTCGAACGCGAGGTCGTGCCGGAGCGCGTCGACGTCGGAGATCCCGGTGAGGTAACAGACGAGCGATCCGGCCGCGCTGCCCCGGCACGCGGCCATGATCCCCATCGCCTTCACGTCCGCGACGATCTCCGCGACGGTCAGGAAGTAGGCCGCGTATCCCATCTGCCGGATCATCGAGAGCTCGTGATGCAGGCGTTCGCGGAGGCGCTCGTCCTGCTTCATGCCGCGGTCGTCGGACGCCGCGCCAGCATCGGTCGGCGAGCACGGCGTCGGCGGAACGTCCACCGGGGATCGGGAAGTCCGGGAAGTGGACCTGCTTCAGACCCAGATCGAACGAGCACCGCTCGGCGAGCCTCGAGCGTCGCATCGCAGAGATCGGGGCGGTCGGCGAAGAGCGCGCGCATCTCCGCAGATGGCTTCAGCCATCCCTCCGCGTTCGTCCGGCTCACGTTGCTGGAGGCGACCGGCACGATCGCCCGCATGCACTCGAGCGCGTCGGCGAGGAACGCATCGTCGGGCACGAGGTACCGGACCGGGTTCGTCGCGACGGCGACGGCGTCGAGCTTCTCCGCGAACCGGAGCATCTTCCGGATCTCGCTGGCCGAGCCGGCTTCGAGGCGATGCTCGACGGCGACGACGCACCGATCGGCGCCGAAGGCTTCGCGGAACGGCGCAGCCAGCCGGGCGGCGGCGTCGAGCTCGGCCGGCGACGGCGAGCCGCCCCGGATGCGACCGCGGGCCCAGCAGGACGGTCATCCCGGCCGCGTGCGCACAGATCTGCTCGACCGCGACCCACGGATCCCGCGCTCGCCCAACAGGTGTGCGTCGGTGAGGAGGCGGCAGAGGTTCGCGTACCCGGTGGCATCCTCGGCGACCAGGACGACGTGGGCATCGCGCGGTGGCGGAGCGGGTGCCCGCACGGTGAGGGAAGCGCCGAGGATGGGCTTCACGCCGTTGCGTTGACATGCCGAGACGAATCCGGGCGGCTCCGTAGAGGCCGTCGCGGTCGGTCATCGCGACCGCAGGCATCCCGAGACCCGCGGCCTGTCTCGGCCAGCTGCTCCGGCGCGAACGCTCCTTCCTTCAACGAGAAGAAGGAGCGGACGTCGAGGTGCACGAAGGACATGGTTGGGCCCGTCTCGAGAGTCGAACGTATGTTCGAGTCTGAAGCTTCGTGACGACATCCGTCAAGACATCCGTCGAACGGTGTTCCCGGCCCGGTCGGATCGGGTAGGACCGTTCTGCAGATGATCGAGAACTCCGCAGATGGGTTCCTGCCTCCCGGAACGCTCGCTGGCGTCCTCGCGAAGGCCGTCCAGGGCTGTCAGGGCTGCGACCTGTATCTCAACGCGACGCAGGCCGTCTTCGGTGAGGGCTCGGCGCACGCCCGCGCGATGCTCATCGGCGAACAACCGGGTGACCGCGAGGATGTGGGAGGGTCATCCCTTCGTCGGGCCGGCCGGCGGGGTCCTCGATCGCGCGTTGGGGAAGCGGGGATCGATCGTGCCGACGTCTACGTGACCAACGTGGTCAAGCACTTCCGGTGGAAGGCAGCACCACGAGGCAAGCGCCGGATCCACCGGAAACCCGACCTGCGCGAGCAGCTGGCGTGCCGGCCGTGGCTCGACGCCGAGCTCCACCAGGTGCGACCGACGGTGCTGGTGTGCCTCGGCGCGACCGCGGCGCAAGCGCTCCTGGGCCGGTCGTTCCGCGTCACCCAGGATCGTGGCCTGTTCGTCGAGTCGCCGCTCGCTCCCGTTCGTCATGGCGACCGTGCACCCGTCATCGATCCTGCGCGCGCCCGACGACGCACGTGAGTGAAGCGATGCGGGCGTTCATCGCGGACCTCAGGAAGGTCGCGAAGGTATTGCGACGGGCTGCGTGACCGCGGCGGCGCCCGTCCTCAATCCCACAACCGTTCCATGTGCCAACGATCGTGCTGGCGATCGAAGTAGAGGTCCCACACGGCGCGCCCCCGAGCCTCGACCCGCCAGTACTCGCGGTCGCGACCGTCCGCCCACCATCGGCCTTCGATCCGCCACTTCCCGATCACGTCCACGACCTGGTAGCGCTTCCCGCGCCACTCGAAGACCGAGGGCATCCCCGCGTCGCGTTCGACACGAACCTCCTCGTCGAAGCGCTTGGTCATCGCTTCGATCCCCGGCCCGCGTTCCGTCCCGCTCGCTCTGTACCCGAATCGAACGTATGTTCGAGGGTGGAGGCGCGAATGTACGCCCGCCTCCGGCATCCGTCAAGACCGCAGGTGCGGCTACCGCTCGCTCGATGGGATCGATGGGGAAGACTCCCGAACATCCGCGCGCGCGAGGAGCTCCCACGGCACGAACCCGGCGACGTGGTCGCGATCCGGGAGCTCTGGGACGGCCGGGTCTGGTACGCACGCGCCGGCCGATCGTCGTGCGCGACGAACCGAACCTCCACGATGCTCCACGTCCCGCCGCACGTGCTGTGCGAGGAACCGGTCGACGCGCGACGGTCAAGCCGCTCCGGCTTCCCGCGGATCGATGGACGCTCCAAGACGTCACGGCGAGGGCCGACCAGCATGCTGTCGTTCGCCGTTCCCGAGCACGCCGTACGCGGTGATCATCGGGCTTCGACGAACAGGCGCTGAGCTGTTCACGAGTACTACATCAACCTCGAGGACGCTCACCCGCTCGCCCCGCGGGCTTCGACACGGTGGACCATCTCCTCGACGTGACGATCCCACCGGATCGCGGCAGATGGTCGTGGAAGGACGAGGACGAGCTCGCCGAGGCCGATCGCACTGCGGGATCTTCACCGAAGAAGACGCCGCGTGGTTCCAGTTCTGGGGCGAGCGCGGAGCGGAGCACGTCTTGCTGCGAGGAGCCGCCGTTCGATCGGGACTGGTCGACGTGGCGACCAGACCCGCGTTGGGAGGACGCTCGACCTGCCGCCGAACTGGGATCGAGCACCAGGGTGATTGGCACTAAGACCTTGCGGGAAACCGCTTCCGGAGGGGCGTAGTATCCGGCCGTTCTCGGCCAACGGCATAGGGGGTTCGTATGGATGATTCGGGCGGCTTCGGCGCACCACCACCACCTCCGCCTCCGGGCGCCGGGGCGGCGGCTCGATCCGCAGCGCGGCCTCGGTGACATCTTGTCCGTTGCGTTCGAGGCTCTACAAGGCGAACGCGGCGAAGCTGATCCAGATCGTCGCGATCGTCGTGATCCCGCTCACGTTCATCATGGCGCTGCTGACGCAGGTCGCGTTCAAGCAGACACTGCGACGCGGCGCACGTCGACTTCCAGGAGCAGACCTCGTCGAACAACTGCACCGTCTCGTTCGGGCGGTCGCTGTTGCATCAGCGCGATCGCGTGCTTCATCGCCGTCGCGATCCAGCAGCTTGCCGACTCGGGGCGCTGACCCGTGGCGCGGCGGCGCGCGCCGATCGGCCGGGACGTCGACGTGAGCGCGAGCTACCGGTACGCCTTCTCGCGGCTTGGGCCCGTTGATCGGGCTCGCGCTGCTGGTCGCGCTGCGTGGTCGGGGTGGGATTCATCCTGCTGGTCATCCCGGCATCATCTTCCTCGTGTTCCTGCGCCGTTTCGGTGCCGGCGTTCATCATCGAAAGGCTCGGCGTGCACGGACTCGATGTCTCGCTCGTGGAAGCTCGTGAGCGGCTCCTTGGTGGCACACGCTCGCCGTGATCTTCGTGGTCGGCCATCATCGCCGGTGTGATCAACGGGATCCTCACGGCGATCGGGGAACACGTTCTTCGGCGCATGGATCCTCTCGGCGATCGCGCAGATCATCACCGCGCCGTTCGTCGCCCTCGTGTCGGTCGATCCTGCTACGTCGACCTCCGAGCCCGACACGAGAGCCTCAACGCAGACCACGCTCGCGACAGATCTCGACCGCGCGTAGGCTGAGGCAGCATCTCGACATCGGAAGGGGCACCCGGTACGGGTGCCCCTTCCGGATCCGACCGTGCCGGAGGCTTCGACCTGTGGGACGCTTCGCGGTGATGACGACCCGGCAGACCGCCTCGACGTTCGACGTGATGGCCGTCCGCGCCCGCTTCCCCGCGCTCGCGCGGATCGGGTCGCGACGGCCGCCCGTTCGTGTGGGCCGATGCGCCGGGAGGATCGCAGGCTCCCGGACAGCGCGATCGATGCCGTCGCCGACCAGGATGCGCGGCGGCGCCTCGAACACGCACGGCTCCTTCCCGCTCAGCGAGGAGATCGACGCGCTGATCGCCGAGGCGCACCGCGCGGGCGCCGGCTTCCTCGGGTGCGATCCCGACGAGGTCGTGTTCGGGCAGAACGCGACCTCGCTGCTGCTCCACCTGTCACGGTCGTTCTCGCGCACCCTCGGCGCCCGGCGACGAGGTCGTCGTCACCCGGCTCGATCACGACGCGAACGTCCGTCCGTGGATGCTTCGCCGCGCGTGACGCCGGCGCGACCGATCCGGTGGGTCGACGTCCGCGACGACGACGTCACGCTCGACCTCGGCGTCGTTCGACGCAGCAGCTGTCCGATCGCACGCAGGCTCGTCGCGTTCACGCTCGCATCCAACGCCGTCGGGACGATCCCGCCGGCGGCCGAGCTGGTCCGTCGCGCCAAGGCGGTCGGGAGCCCTCGTGGCCCTGGACGGCGTGCACTTCGCGCAGCATCGCGCGATCGACCTGCACGCGCTCGGCGCCGACATCGTCGCGACGCTCGCCGTACAAGTTCTTCGGACCCCACCAGGGGATGATCGGCGTCCGTCGCGAGCTCCTCGCTCGTGGGAGCCCTACAAGCTGCGCCCGCGTCCGACGCCGTGCCCGGACCGCTGGGAGACCGGCACGCAGAGCCACGAGTCGATGGCGGGAACGATCGCGGCGATCGGGTACATCCGTCAGGTGGGTGGGTTCGACGCGATCGCCGTCCACGAACGCGGCGCTCGCGACCCGGTTCCTCGAGGGGTCGGCTCGCATCGCCGGCGTGCGGCTGATCGGCATCGCCGACCCTGATCGGGTGGACGAGCGAACGCCCACGTTCGCGATCCGGGTCGAGGAGCAGCATCCGCAGGAGACCTCCGCGAGCCTCGCTCGGCGAGGCATCTTCACGTGGGACGGTCACTACTACGCGATCGAGGTCTTCGACCGGCTCGGGCTGCTCGATTCCGGCGGCGCGGTCCGGATCGGGTTCTGCCACTACCACACGCTGGACGAGGTCGATCGGGTGCTCGAGTGCACTGGAGGAGCTGGCGCCCTAGCCTCGGTGTTCCCTCAGGGTCGACGGGTACCATGACCCGAAGACCCCGAACCCAACCTTCCCGAAGGGTCGTTCATGCGCATCCTGATCCTGGGCGGCGACGGCTACCTCGGGTGGCCGACCGCGATGCGGTTCTCGCGCCGCGGCCACGAGGTCCACGTCGTCGACAACGACCTGCGGCGCGCGCGCGCACGAGCAGGCCGGGCACCGACTCGCTGACCCCGATCCGCCGGCCTCCCGAGCGCGTCGCGCGCCTGGCGCGAGCTCACGGGCCGCGAGATCGGCGTCACGCGACGGCGACCTGACGGACTGGGACGTGGTGGAGACGGTGTTCGACGGCGTTCCGACCGGAGCGCCGTCGTGCACTACGGCGAGATGCCGAGCGCGCCGTACTCGATGAAGGATCGCGAGCACGCGGTCTTCACGCAGACGAACAACGTCGATCGGCACGCTGCAACGTGCTCTACGCGATCCGCGACCTCGCCCCGACGTGCCACCTGGTGAAGCTCGGCACGATGGGCGAGTACGGCACGCCGAACATCGACATCGAGGAGGGCTTCATCGAGATCCGCGCACAACGGCCGGTCGGACTACCTCCCGTTCCCGAAGCTGCCGGGCTCGATCTACCACCTGCTCGAAGGTGCACGACTCGCACAACATCCACTTCGCGTGCCGCGTCTGGGGCCTGCGCGCCACCGACCTGCAACCAGGGCGTCGTCTACGGCATCCAGACGGACGAGACGCGCGCTCGACGACCGGCTGCTCACGCGGTTCGACTACGACGACGTCTTCGGCACCGCGCTCAACCGGTTCTGCCTCCAGGCGGTGATCGGCCACCCGCTGACGGTCTACGGCAGCGGCGGGCAGACGCGGGGCTACCTCAACATCGAGCGACACGCTCCGCTGCATCGAGCTCGCGGTCACGAACCCGCGCCGAGGCGGGCGAGTACCGCGTCTTCAACCAGTTCACCGCAGCAGTTCTCGGTGCTGCAGCTGGCCGAGCTGGTCCAGAAGGCGCGGAGCCGAGATCGGGATGGACGTGACCGTCCACCCGATCGACAACCCGCGCGTCGAGGCCGAGCAGCACTACTACAACGCCGCGCACACGAAGCTGCTCGACCTCGGCCTGCGACCCCACCTGCTGGACGAGACGCTGATCGAGTCGATGTTCTCGACGATCGAACGGTTCAAGGACCGCGTGATCGATCGACCACATCCTCCCGAACGGATCGCGTGGCGCCCGATCGGCCCGAGATGAGGCGTCCGTGACGGCCGTCCGGATCCTGGGGATCGTCGCCGGGATCGGCCTGTTCCTCATGGCCGTCCGCGGCGTACGAGCGGCGCCGCATCAGCCGGCTCGAACCTGATCGTCGCGACCCTCCTGGGGACGGCGCTCGTCGTCCTGTCGCTCCGACCGTCCGTCGTACGACCCGGTGTTCAACTGGTTCGACATCGTGCCCGGCGCGGAGCGGCGGGAGTGATCTTCGTCCTGGTGATCGGCGTCCTCGCTCCTGTTCTTCCTGGTGCTGCGGCTCCAGTCGGGGTCCGATACGAACGACCGGGGCTCCGGCTGCTGGTCGAGGCGCTTCGGCAGCGAGCGGTTCGACTGGGACCGTGCCGCCGCCTCCCCGAAGGGAGGCGCATCGTCGTGATCCTGCCGGCATATCAACGAGCAGGAGAGCGTCGGCGACGTCGTGCGAGCGATCCCCGTGAGCTGGAGGGCATGCAGGTGATCCCCGTCGTCGTGAGCGACGGGAGCGACGACGCCGACGGCCCGCCGCGCCCGCGATGCGGGCGCGCTCGTGACCGAGCTGCCGATCCGCCGTGGCGGTGGGCTCGCCCTTCGCGTCGGGTACGAGATCGCGCTGCAGCTCGACGCCGAGATCGTCGTGACGATGGACGCGGACGGGCAAGCACCTCCCATCGGAGCTGCCCGTCATGATGCGACCGATCGTCGACGGCAGCGCGGACTACGTGAACGGGTCGCGGATCCTCGGCGAGTTCGAACGCGAGAGCCTCCTCCGCCACCTCGGCGTCCACCTGTTCGCTCGGATCGTGACGGTCCTCACCGGGCGGAGGATCACCGACCCATCCAGCGGCTACCGGGCCGCCCGCGCCGAGCTCCTCGCAGCGGTTCGTCCTCGAGGAGGATCAGTTCTGGACGAGCGAGATCCTGATCGAGGCGCTCCGGCATCGCGCGCGCGTGGTCGAGGTCCCGGTCACGATCGTCGCGCGGGCGGGCGGGGAGTCCAAGAAGCCCGCGCAGCCTCCGCTACGGCTGGAGCTTCTCGAAGGTCATCGTTCAGACCTGGCTGCGCTGATCGCGACCGCGACCTCGGCGGCCAGGCGAGCGTTGTCCTCGAGCAGGGCCAGGTTGGCCTCCAGCGACCGGCCGTCGGTCTCCTCGGCCAGCGCGCGAAGCAGGAACGGGCGTGACCTCCTTGCCGGCAACGCCCGCCTCGATCATCCGGGTCTCGGCGCGCGCGGTCGCGGCCATCAGCTCGTCACGATCCAACGCGTGCTCGGACGCGATCGGGTTGCACAGGACGATCGCCGCCTCGACCCCGAGCGACCGATGTGCCCGTGCGATCGCCGCTGGCTCCGTCGGGCGTATCGACCCGGTGCTCCAACTCGACCGTCGCCTCGCGGGCGAGGAAGAACGGGAGCCGGTCGACGCCGTAGCCGACGAGGGCCACCCCGAGCTCCTCGAGCTTCTCCGCGGTGGCCGCGGGATCCACGATCGATTTCGGGCCGCTCGCGATCAGGACGATGGGCGTTCGAGCGAGCTCCGAGCAGATCGGCGGAGACGTCCGGTCGCGGACCGGGGTGGACACCGCCGATGCCGCCGGTCGCGACGACCCCGATCCCCGTCCGGTGCGCCGCCCGGATCGTCGCGCTCACCGTCGTCGCGCCCAGCGAGCCCGACGCCGACGGCGACGGGGACGTCGCGCCGCGCAACCTTGATCGTCGCGCCGGCTCCGCGAACCGCTCCAGCTCGGATCGTTCGAGCCCGACCCGGACGGCCCCGTCGAGCACCCCGATCCAGCCGGGGATCGCCCTCGGCGTCGCGGATCGCCGGTCTCCATCCGCTCGACGCACTCGAGGTTCGCGCGGGTGACGGCAGACCCTGACCGATCACGCTCGTCTCCAGCCCGACGACGGCGCCTCCGGCGGCGACCGCCATCGCGACCTCGTCGGACGGCGAGGAACGTCACGCGCCGGTCTCCTCCGGCCAGGTCGCACGGCTCGCCGCGACGAGAGCGCGCCGGCATGGCAGGCACGGGCGATCGCCTCCTCGGGCGCCTCGCCCGCGCGCGAGCGACGACAGCAGGGACCCCGTCGAACGCGTCGCCGGCGCCGGTCGCCTCGACCTCCTCGACGGCCTCGCCGTCGGCCGCGACGAGTCGCCCCTCGGCGATCAACGTCGCGCCGTTCGCCGCCCGCTTGACCGCGGCGAAGCGGTACCGCTCCCCGAGCGCGCGCGCGGCATCGTCGCCGTCGGCGCCCGTCAGGACCCGCGCTTCGCGCTCATTCGCAAGCACCGACGTCGCACGACCCCGTCTCCTCGAAGAACCGTTCGACGCCGAACGCCTCCGAGGAGCGGCCACGACGCCGCCTCGACCGCGAGCAACGGCGTGCGCACGCTTCCGATGGCAGCGACCGCGACGCATCGTGGCCGGGATTCCTGCAGGAACAGGTAGCCGGAGACGAGGACGGCCGCCGCCTCGGATCCTCTGGACGTCGGCCGCGTCCGAGGTGCGCGTTCGCGCGCACGGTCGGCCACCATCGATCGGTCTCCGTCCTCGCTCATCACGACCATCACGCCGGTCGGCGATGCGCGCCGGACCACGCCGCCGACGTCCACGCCGCGGCGTCAGCGACGGCTTCGACGCAGAGGGTTCCTGCCAGGTCGTCACCGACGGCGGCGATCACGGCCGAGGAGGCGCCCGCCCATGCGGCCCATACGGCGGCGTTCGCCGAGGTCCGCCCGGGCGGACGCGCGACGCGGCCGTGCACGTCGCCGCCGCGCGCGAGCGCGCCGGACGCGACGTGCACGTCCAGCATCACGTCGCCGACGCAGACGAGGTCCATGAGGGCACACGCTACCGGCCGGCAGCGGCGCCAGCCGGCTCAGGCGCGGATGCGGCCTCGGCCGCCCACGACCCGAACGCCCCCAGAACGGGTCGAGACCCGGATGTTCGAGCGGTTCCGCCACGCCTCCCGCGGATCGAGAGTCCTGCCGGCCGCCGCCGGGCAGGACCTCGCCGACGACGGCGGCCGCGATCCCCTGGGCGGCGAGCGCGCGGAGGAAGCGCATCCGCGCGCTCGGGCACCACCGTCGCGATCAGCGTGCCCTCGCTGATCGCGTGATACGGGTCGATGCCCACGTGCTCGCAGCACCGCCCGGACCTCGGGGCGGACCGGGATCGCGTCCAGCTCGATCCGCATCCCGTTGCCGCGAAGCGACGGCGACCTCCAGCAGCCCGCCGAGCACGCCACCCTCGGTCGCGTCGTGCATCGCCGTCACGCCTGCGTCCCGGACGCCGAACCCGCGCGGCGACGCGCGCCTCCGGCACGACCGACATCTGCTCGAACAGCGCATCGGCCGCCGTCGACGACGTCGGCGCCGACCGCCGTCCGTGAGCCGCTCCGGGAACGTGGCGGCGAACAGCGCCGTCGCCTCGATCGCCGCGCCCTTCGTCACGACGATCGCGTCGCCGGGTCGATGCCATCGTCGGGGTGACGTACGCATCGACGGGGCCGAGCGCGATGCACGTCGCGCCGCCGACCATCGGCCAGCGCGCAGCCGTCGTAGCGCGCGGTGTGGCCGGTGACGATCGAGATCCCGAGCGCCTCGCACGTGCGGTGGAACGCGTCCCAGAGCTGCGTCAGCCCGTCGTCGTCGAGCTCCGGCGGCAGGTTGCAGGTCGACGGCCATCCATCGGAGCGGGAGCCCGGAGGTCGCCGCATCCGACGCGAGGATGTGGACCGCGAACCACGCCGCGCGCTCCCAGCCGTACGCCGGGACGACGAAGCACGGGATCGGTCGTGAGCGCCATCGCCACGCCGTCGGCGACGCGGACCACCCCGACGTCGACGCCCGTGCTTCGGCGGCGTCAGGACGTCGTCGTCCCGCGCGCCGAGCCGCCGAAGGATGATCCGCTCGAACAGCTCCGGGCGGTCGCCTTCCCGGTCACCTGTTCGGACATGTCAGCCTCCTCGTCGCTCGAGCGCGCACGATCGACGACACGCGCACGAGCTCCCGCGTCGCCTCGATCGGGTCGGGGCGGCCGCGACGGCCGAGATCACGGCGACGCCGGCCGCTCCGGCATCGATCACCGACGCCGCGTTGCGCGGCGTCGATCCCGCCGATCCCGACGATGGGCAGCGCGCGTGCTCGCCGAGATGGCGCGCACGAGGGCGAGCCCCTCCCGGCACGCGCTTCCGGCTTCGTCGGCGGTCGCCCAGACCGTGACGCCGAGGTAGTCGGCGCCCAGATCCTCGGCCGCCGCGGGCTTGGGACGCGGCGTCGACGCTCATCCCCAGCACCCGATCCGGCCCCAGCAGTCGGCGGGCCGCCGACGGGTCGTCTCCGCGCCCGACGTGGGCCCCGCCGGCGCCCACCATGACGGCGATCTCGAGGCGATCGTTGACCACGAACAGGACGTCGGCATCGGCACAGGCGCGCGCGAGCGCGGAGCCGACCGCGCATCAGCTCGTCATCGGGCAGGTCGGGCGCGCGGAGCTGGATCGCGCCGGCGCCGCCTTCGAGGGCGGCCATCGCCACGATCGCGGTGCGACCTCCCGGCGAACCTCGCCGGAGGTGACCACGTAGACGCGGAGCGCTCGGGGATCGACTCCCGCCATCGTCCTCCCTCCGCCGGCATGATCCGGGTCAGGTTCTGCGGGTCGTGGGCGCTCGTGCCCACCTCTCAGCCCGGTCGTCGCCCGGGCTCCCCGGTCCGTCGAGAGGAAGGATACCGACGAGCAGCGCTCAGCGGCGGCGGAGTATCCTTCGCGACGGCGCGCTTCGCGACGGAACTTCTTCCAGTCGCTGGTCTTCGTCGAGAAGAGCACGTCGGTCACGATCTGGAGGACGCCGATCGCCGCGGCCGCGATGCCCGCCCACGCCGGCGCGTTGGTGAGGGAGCCAGCGCGACGGCGACGAACGGCGCGATCTTGGTGGCGATCGCGCCGGAGGCGTGGAACCAGGCACGCATCGACGGCTCGGCTCGGAGGTAGGTGGCGTAGTCCGTCTTCAGGCCCGGCCGGGGCGGAGGCGGTCCTCCCAAGAAGGAGTCGCGTGAAGCGGATCCCGGCGAACCATCCGAAGAGCCTGGTGGGTGGGCGAGTGCACCCGATCGCCCAGGCGACCGCCGGCCGCCAGGAGCGCGATCCCCGCGGCCGTCCCGGTCCAACGCGCCGCCAGGACGATGGCGACCGACCCCAGCGGCGATCACCGCCACGCAGCAGGACGGTGCCGACCCAGACCGGCGCCCGAACCGCGGACACGGGCGACGAACGCCGCCCGGTCGATCCTTCCGACCTGGTCGGCGTGGTCGAGCACCAGCACCCGGTCGCGCTTGATCGCTTCGACGACCCGCCAGAACCCCAGCGCCCGAAGGTCGGTCGAGCCGCCCCGCACCGCCGCCTCGATGCCTGGTCGAGCTCTTCTGCGATGCGGAGCGAGGCCGTCTCTTCCGCGGTCGGTCGCAGTGGCTGCACGGTTCCGGGCTCCCATGGCCTTAGGATCGCCTCCGGACGCGCTCCTCCCAGCTTGAGCGCTTCCCCGAACGGGAGGCCGATGTCCAAGAGCATGACACAACCGATGGCCTCGGCGAACGGCCAGGCCACGCGCTGGTGACCCTCGACGGCCGCTATCACGTGCTGGAGCGGATCGCCGCCGGAGGCATGGGCGAGGTCTTCCGCGCGCACGACGCCGTCCTCGCGCGCGAGGTCGCCGTCAGGTCCTCCACCGTTCGCTCGTCGAGCGACCCGGGCTTCGTCGAACGGTTCCGCCGCGAGGCCCGCGCGGCCGCCACGCTCAACCATCCGAACATCGTGGCCGTGTACGACTGGGGCGCGGTCGACGGCATCTACTACATGGTCATGGAGTACGTCCGCGGACGCGTCCGTCCGCGAGCTCCTGAACGCGAGCGGGCGGCTCGCGCCCGCGCAGGCGGCCGACATCATCCGCCAGACGCTCGCGGCCCTCGAGCACGCGCACGCCAAGGGCATCGTCCACCGCGACCTCAAGCCCGAGAACATCCTCATCACGACCGACGGCGTCGTGAAGCTCACCGACTCTCGGTCTCGCCCGGGCGTTCGCCGACGCGAAGAACACGCGGGCGGGCGCCGTGACGGGCACGGTCCAGTACCTCGCGCCCGAGCAGATCCGCGGCGAGCCGGCCGATCCTCGGTCCGACCTGTACTCGCTCGGGATCGTCGCGTACGAACTGCTCACCGGTGAGCTGCCCTTCACGGGCGAGACCCCGATGGCGATCGCGTACAAGCACCTGTCCGGACCGGGTGCCGAAGCCGTCGAGGTCGGCGCCGGAGGTCGGCGACGACCTCGACGGCTTCCGTGGCGAGCGCGACCGACCCGGATCGCGAGATGCGTCCGGAGTCGGCCGTCGCGATGCGCGTGGACCTCGCGTCCTTCGCAGGCTCGCTCCCCCGGGCGCCGGTCGCTCGCGCGCGCTCGTCAGCGACCTCCCGGAGGCCGAGCAAGCCAGTCGCGGCGGCCGCGACGGCCGCCGCGACCAGTCACCGGGCGATCCCGCGCCTGCAGCGCGCCCAGCGCCGCCGGTGGCGGCGCTGGGCTGCCGCCATCCTGGTCGTCGGGCTGGTCGCCGGGGCCGCCTACGGCGCGTGGGCCTACGTCCTGCCGCACAGCCACCCCGGTCCCGCAGGTCGTCGGCGCGAACGATCGACGACCGCCACCGGTCAGCTCGGCGCGCTGGGCTTCCACGGTTCGGGTCGCGAAGGGCGAGTTCTCGCTCACCGGGATGCGCGCGCGGCGCGGTTGCTCGCCGTCGATCATCCGGTCGGCACGCTCGCTCAAAGGAGGGCGCGACGGTCGACGCTCGTGCCGTCCTTGGGCCGCCGCCGGTTGCCGTCCCCGACGTCACCGGCTCATCGCTGGACGACGCCACCCGCACCATCAGGGCGCCAACGCCTCGTCGCTCGGCGACGTTCACCGGATCTACAGCTCGACCGTGAACGCAGGGTGATGTGGTCGCGGCAGGATCACATCCCGTCGGCAAGGCGCCACGCGGCAGTCTCGTGCAGCTCGTGGGTGAGCAAGGGTCGCGCGCACCGTTCCCATCCCCGCCGTCGTCGGAAGCAGCGAGGACCAGGGCCGAGCGGCTGCTCAGCCACGCGAGCTGCGTCCCCGTCGTCCAGACGCGCGTTCTCCGATCAGATCGGGCGTGGTCTCGTCATCTCGGTCGCTCCGCCGGGAGGCGACGCCGACCGCGTACGGCAGCGCCGTCACGATCACGGTCCTCGCAGGGTCCCGCAGGACTTCCCCGTGCCGGACGTTCACGGGGCTCGCCCCTGACGGCCGCGCGGCAGCGAGGCGCGCCAGTACGGGTTGCAGGTCAGCTTCTTCAACGTCCCCGGACATCGCCGCGACGCACGTGTCATCAGTCAGACGCCGGCCCCGAGGCACAACGGTTCGGCTACGGGCGACACGGTCACCTTGTTCGTCGCGTGAGCTGAGGGCGTGTCGCCCGAGTTTATTGCTGGTGACCGCGCGGGGCATCGGGTGGGTGGCGCGTTCGGCAGAACTCAGCGAGCGGCTTGGGCTCGGGGATCGGGCGATCGATGCCGCAGGCGTGAGGCGGTCTCGTCCGTGGCGTGATCATCGCCGAGGTGGGGTCGAGGGGATCGTTCCCGTTAGCGCACCGGGGGCTTGCGGCAAGCCTCAGGTTCGTGCCGCATGATCGCAGGCCCAGAAGGCCAGAGCCTGACCGGAGATGGAAGTCACGAGATGCCGTGTCTCGTTGACGGCGACCGCGTCGCGCGGGGACGCGACGAGAAAGACTGCGAGGGGAGTGGCTCGTGATGGACGCCGACGTGATCGTCGTGGGCGCCGGCCCGACCGGTCTGATGCTCGCCTGTGAGCTGGGCCTGGCCGGGCGTGCGGCCGCTGGTGCTGGAGCGGCAGCCGCAGATCCGAGACATCCCGAAGGCCGGCGGTCTCAGCGGGCAGATCCTGGAGCTGCTGCGCTACCGGGGCGAGCTCGAGCGATTCGAAGCAGCCGGCACCGCTGCCATGCCGGCTCCCCAGGCTCCCGTGGGGCGGGATGCACGTGGACTTCACCCCGCTCGCGGATCCCCGATGGAGGTGCTGCCGCTCCCGCAACCGCTCCTCGAGCGCGTCCTCGACGAGTTCGCCCGCGAGCTCGGCGCCGAGATCCGCCGCGGCCACGAGGTGGTCGGGCTGAGCCAGGACGACGCCACGGTGACCGCGGACGTGCGCGGCCCGGACGGGCCCGACCGGGTGACCGCCCGATACCTCGTCGGCTGCGACGGGCGCGAGCAGCCGGGTGCGCGACCTGGCCGGCATCCCGTTCCCCGGCATCACGTACCCGGAGGTCCAGCGGCTCGCCCAGGTCACCGTGCCCGAGTCGCGTGACCCTGCTCGAGAACGGCGACATCGACGTCGCCGGTGTGGGCAGGATCGGCTTCGGTTTCACACGAACCGAACGCGGTGAGTTCGCCCTCGGGTCGACCAACCCCGAGCTCATGGGGCTCTTCACCAGCGAGGAGGAGGCCACCGACTACGACGACGACGAGCCGATGACCGTGACCGAGCTCCGGGACAGCATCCGCCGCGTGCTCGGCGTGGATCTGCCCCTGGGAGAACCGACCCGGCTGACGCGCTTCACCTTCCACGCTCGGGAGGTCGAGCGGTACCCGCGACGGGCGGATCCTGATGGCCGGCGACGCCGCCCACCTGTTCCCCTCCCCGGGCGTCGCACTCGGCGCCGGCCTCCTCGACAGCGTCAACCTCGGCTGGAAGCTGGCCGCCGACATCCAGGGCTGGGCGCCGGACGGCCTGCTGGACACGTATCACGACGAACGCCGGCTCGCTGCGCGCGCAACATGCTGCACGCGCAAGCCCAGGTCGCGATCCGGCGCGGCCACGACCCGGCCGCCGTCGCACTCCGGGAGCTCTTCCAGGAACTGCTCGCCGACGAGCAGCCGCTGCGCCGCCTCGGCGGTCTCATGGCCGGCTCCGAGCGTCCGCTACCCGTTCCCCGGCCACGACCACCACGCCCTGATCGGGACCTTCGCACCCGACCTCGCCCTGCGCACCGACCGGGGCGCAACGAGCGTCGCGGAGCTCATGCACACGGCGCACGGCCCGTCTTCCTCGACCTCGCCGACCGCCCAGACCTCCGCGAGACCGCTCGGGACTGGCAGCATCGCGTCGACATCCACACCGCCGAGACCGATCACCGACCCGCCGACGCCCTCCTGATCCGCCCGGACGCCCACATCGCCTGGGCCGCGACCGATCGACGAACCCACCGACACCGCCGCGCCCGCGCTGCGAGAAGCGCTCTCCGGCTGGTTCGGCACCCTGAGAACAGCGCCGGCTTCCTAGACCATCCTGTGTGGAGTTCGTAGGAGACACGCCCTGGGGCTCCAGCTCCGCCCGCGGCCCCTCCCTGGTAGCTGTACCGCTCCTCCGCGAACGGCTCGGCGTGGACGTGGTAGCCCCGGACCTCCCAGAACCCGCGCGTGTTCTTCGCGGCTGAACTCGAGGCCGGTCAGCCACTTCGCGCTCTTCCACGCGTAGCGCTTCGGGAACGACCAGCCGGAGCGGCCAGCCGTGCTCGGGCGTCAGGTCCTCGCCGTGGTTCCGCCACGCGACGCAGCACGTCGTCGCCGTCCATCGCCTCGAGCGAGAGGTCCGACGTGTAGCCGTAGCGCGCAGTGCGCGATCACCCACTTCGCCTCTCGGGCGTCGGCTTGGCGCGTTCCTGATCGCGCGGAACGGAACGCCCTCCCAGCGTGTTGTCGAGCGTCGTCCAGCCGGTCACGCAGTGCATGTCGGCGTCGACCGTCACGGTCGGCAGCGCGCGGAGCTCCTGGTAGCTCAGCGTGAACGGCTCCTCGACCGAGCCCGGAGACCTCGAGATCCCAGTTCGCGCCGTCGAACGTCGGGATCGGTCCGTAATGCAGGACCGGCCAGGTCTTGCACCAACCGCTGCCCCGGCGGGATCGCGCTCGGCGATCTCCGGCGGGTAGCTCTTCTGGAACAGGCCCATCACGGCTCCTTCGCAGCGCCAGCGACGATCGGCGCGCCACGCGTCGATCGCGCACGCGATCCCGTCGTCGTCCACGTCGACGTGGGTCACCATCCGGACCGCTCGCGTGACCGGGACCGCGCCCACGCCGAGGGCCGCGAGGCGTTCGATCAGTCTCGAGCGCGTCCGCAGCCCCATCGCTTCCGTGTGCACGAAGACCATGTTCGTTTCGACCGTGTCCAGATCGACGCCGCCGGGCAGGATCGTCGGCGATCGCCTCGGCGAGCCGCCGCGCGCGCACATGGTCGTCCACGATCCTCGCCCGGCCTTCGTCGAGCGCGACCAGACCGGCGGCGGCCATGATGCCCGGCCTGACGCCAGGCGCCGCCGTAGAGGATCCAGATCCTCCGTGCCTCGCGGATCAGCTCGGCCGGCCCGCAGACCAGCGAGCCGATCGGCGCGCCGAGCCCTTTCGAGAGGCAGAACATCATCGTGTCCACCTGGGACGTCCAGTCCGTGACCGGCACCCCGGCCGCGGCGGCGCGCGTTCCAGATCCTGCGCGCCGTCCGAGATGGACCGGGACCCCGGCGTCGACCGCGATCTGCGCGGACCTTCCGGAGCTCGTCGACCGGGTAGATCGTCCCGCCGTACCCGCCGACCGTGTTCTCCACGGCGAGCAGGTCGACGACCTCCACGTCGAAGTAGCTTCGTCGGGCTCGAGCAGGCGACGGGCGAGCTCCGCGGTCATGTAGCCCGTCGGGGAGTCGGTCCCGGTCCGGTAGGAGATCCCGGCCAGCACCGCGCTCGTCATCATCTCGACGGTGGCGACGTGGCCGACGCTCTTCGGCCGCCACGAGGTGGCCCGCCCCGTCCGCCTGGAGTCGCACCCCGATCTGGTTCGCCATCGTTCCGGTCGCGACGTAGAGGGCGGCCTCCATCCCGGTCAGCTCGGCGGCGCGGTCCTGGAGCCGGTTCACGGTGGGATCGTCGCCGTACCACGCGTCCCCGACCTCGGCCTACGGCCATCGCGCTGCGCATCGCGCGGGGACGGCGTCGAGACCGTGTCGGAGCGGAGATCCACCCGGAACCGCGGCATGGCGGCAGTCTAGCGGGCGGTCACGGGAGGACGGACGCCGACGGCGGTCCCCGAACGCTCGATCAGTTCAGGAACATCGGCTTGCCGTCGACGTAACGGATCTTCGGCCGGTACGACTCCTCGTCGTAGCAGCGCCTCGACGTCCACCCGCTTCACGCCCTGGCCCACGACCGTCAGCGGGACGTTCGCGTAGTTCCCGTCGCGGAGCGCCATCAGCCTGCCGAACGTCCCGGCCACGACCAGGTCGGTCGCCATCAGCGCGTAGTTGATCGCCACCATGAGATCGAGCGAGTCCGGCGTACCCGAACGCATCAGGTAGCCCGAGCTGCTGATAGATCATCCCCTGGCCCGTGCGCTCCTTGAGCAGCTCCGCGGTCAACTGACCGATCCCGCCGAGCTTCCTGTGACCGTACGCGTCCTCCGGTCCGCCCTCCGATCAGCTGGCCGCCGATCAGGCGTCGCCCCTTCCGAGATCGTCATCATCGCGTAGTGGCTCGGGTTCGCTCGCTGATCCCGCAGCAACAGGTCGCCGAGCCGGTCCACGTCGAACGGCACCTCGCTGATGATGGTGCGGTCGACCCCCGACAGGTACGCCGGAGATCGAGGACGTCTCGCCGCTGTACCGTCCGAAGACCTCGACGACGGTCAGCCGCTCGTGCGAGCCCGCGCTCGTCCGCAGCTGGTGGACGAAGTTCACCGTCCGCGTCACCGCCGTGGAGAACCCGATGCAGTAGTCGGTGCCGTAGACGTCGTTGTCCATCGTCTTCGGGATCGCCGACGACGGGGACGCCCTCCTCGTGCAGGCGGAGGCGCGAAGGAGAGCGTGTCGTCGCCGCCGATCGGGATGAGGGCGCCGAGCCCGAGCTGCTCGATCACCTTGAGCGCATACCCGGTGTGATCGCGCGGCTCGTCATCCGTCCGACCCCTCGCGGAGGAACGTCGGCTCGTCCTCAGGCTTGACCCTCGCGGGGTTCGTTCGCGACGTGTGGAGGAACGTTCCTCCGGTCCGGTCGATCGTCCGCACGGTGGAGACATCCAGCGGGATCGTGTTCACCGAGACCGACAGCGGGTTCGCGAGGTCGACCTCCAGCAGGCCCGCCCATCCCCGGCGGATGCCGAGCACCTGATGACCCTCGGCGGCGGCGCGCGTGACCACCGCCTTGATGCACGCGTTGAGCCCGGGGACGTCGCCGCCACCGGTGAGGACACCGATCTTCACGGGGCAAGAGCCTACGACGCCCGTGCCGCGAGGCCCTCAGGTAGCATCGACCCGTGGAGCTGCTCGCCGTCTGGGTCCCGCATCACCTCGGCTGGCTGGAGCTGATCTTCCTCGGCCTGCTCGCGTCGCTGGTCGCGATCGTCGGGATCTTCTCGCTCTTCGTGATCGCCCAGCAGTTCCGGAACCCCGGCCGGCCGTCGCGCCGCTGAGGATCAGTCCGGGACGAGCTCCGTCCCCGCCTCGCCGCGGAGCGCCGCCGGCCTCGTCCAGCTCGGCGATCACCGCCCGCGTCCCGCCCGCCTCGAGCGAACCGGATCGCGGATCGCATCTTCGGTCCCATCGAACCCGCCCCGAACTCCCCCGGTCGAGCAACGCCGTGGCCTCACCGACGGTCATCCGGTCGATGTCCTCGGGCATCAACGTGCCGTAGCCGCGCTGGACCTTCTTGACGTCGGTCAGGATCAGCAACACGGAAGCGTCCACCTCGTGCGCCAGGATCGCCGCCGCGAGGTCCTTGTCGACCACGCCCTCTTTCCCGATCAGCCGCGGGCCCTTCTCGATCACGGGGACGCCGCCGCCGCCGCTCGCGATCACGATCGACGCCGTCGGCGACCAGCGTGCGGATCACGGGCGTCTCCACGATCGAGGTACGGCTCCGGGCTGGGCACGACGCGACGCCATCCGCCGTGCGGGTCGGCCTTCATCACCCAGCCGCGCTGCTCTTCGAGCTTCTTCGCGCGGGTCTCGCTGAAGAACGGCCCGACGAACTTCGTCGGCTTGCGGAACGCCGGGTCGTTCGGACGGACGCGGGTGAGCGACAGGATCGTCACGACGGGCCGTTCCATCCCGCGCTCGAAGAAGACGTCGCCGATCGTGACCTGGAGGAGGTAGCCGATCTGGCCCTTGCGACTCCGCTCCGCAGACGTCGAGCGGCATCGGGTGGACCTGCTTGGCCGCCGCCTCCTGCTGGATCAGGATCCGGCCCACCTGCGGGCCGTTGCCGTGGGTGACCACGACCTCCCAGCCGTCGGCGGCGATCTCCGCGATGCGCTCCGCCGCGGCGCGCGCGGCGCGATACATCTCCTCGTAGCGTGTCCTCCGCGCCGCGGCGGAGGCAGGGCGTTGCCGCCGAGGGCCACGACGACCCGCTCCACGGGATCCTCCCTTACAGGACCGGCGCCAGGATATCGGCGAGCTGCGGCGAGTCCGGGCAACACGTCGAGGTCGTAGCGCACCCGCACGGCGGGCTTGCGGATGTCGATCACCCTGCGCAGGTCGATCGGCGTGCCGATCACCACGAGGTCGACGTCGGCCGCGTCGATGATCTTCGACATCTCGTCCAGCTGGCCGTCGCTGTAGCCCATCGCCGGGCAGCACGGCCCCGACGTCGTACTCGCTCGAACGTCTCGGCGATCGTTCCGATCGCCCAGGGACGAGGATCGACGATCTCGGCCGCGCCCATCGCTGCGCGGCGACCACGCCGGCGCCGATCTTCATCTCGCCGTGGGTCAGCGTCGGGCCGTCCTCCACCACGAGAACGCGCTTGCCACGCACCGCCTCGGGGTCGTCGCACGTGACCTTCGAGTTCGCCTTGACCACGACGGCGCCGGGGTTGGCCTCCGCGATCGTCGCCTCGAGCTGCGCGACCTGCTCCGGCGTCGCGGAGTCCATCTTGTTGATCGACGATCGCCCCGGCCGCCCGCAGGTTGGTCTCCCCGGGGTGGTAGCGGAGCTCGTGTCCCGCGCGCGAGCGGATCGACCAGCGTGATCCAGCACGGTCGGGCGGTAGAACGGGAGATCGTTGTTGCCGCCGTCCCACAGCAGCACGTCGCATTCGGCCTGCGCTTGCTCGAGGATCGCTCCGTAGTCGACGCCCGCGTAGATGATGGTCCCCGACGTGATGTGCGGCTCGTACTCCTCGCCGTTCCTCGATCGTGCAGTCGTAGCGAGTCGAGGTCCGCGAGACTCCGCGTACCGCTGCACGCGCTGCGCCGCCGAGGTCCCCGTACGGCATCGGGTGGCGGACGGCGACCACACGCTTGCCGGCCGCCTTGAGGGCTCCCGCGATCGCGCGGGTGGTCTGCGACTTTCCGACGCCCGTTCGCACCGCGCGTCACGGCGACGGTCGGGACGGTGGGTTGCAGCATCGTCGCGTTCGGTCCGAGCAGGACGAAGTTCGCGCCGGCCGCCAACGCCGTGGACGCCTGTGTGCATCACGTGCGTCGTGGCTGACGTCCGAGTAGCTGAACACGACGTCATCGACCTGAAGATCGCGGATCAGCGGGACGAGCTCGGACTCGTCGTGGATCTGGATCCCGTCCGGAGTACCGCTCGGCCGCGGCCAACGACGGCGGATACCGGCGGTCGTCGATGAACGGGATCTGGGTCGCCGTGAACGCGACGACCTGCGAGTCGGGGTCATCGCGATAGACGACGTTGAAGTTGTGGAAGTCCCGCCCTGCGGCTCCCATGATCAAGACGCGACGCGGCATGCCGGCGATCCTTTCCGCTGGAGGTCGTCTGATGCGCGGGAAGATCGCCCGGGCCCGGCCACGGGCCCCGCTCTTCGTGGCGTGATGCTACTCGAGCCATGCCCTTGGATCCCACCGATCCGAAGGGTCGCGCGAAGTGGGGAACCGCGACGCGCCACCCGTCCTGGGCCGCCCGCCACAGCACGAGTCGCCGTGAGGCCGCTCCGAGCTGCGGGTCCTCGTCGTGCGACGACCACCAGCCGGGATGGGCGGCCTGCGTCGGGAGATGCAGCAGGTCGCCGGTGAGGAGGACGGCCTCGTCCCCGTCGGTGATGATCACGCTCCGGTGGCCGGGGTGTGCCCCGGGGTGTGCGCGAAGGTGCACCCCGGGGACCGGCTCGCGGTCGGTATCGGTGATCGACAGCATCCCGAGCTCAGGAGCGAGCTCATCGCATGACGCGCCACGTAGTCATCCGCATCCGTGCTCCCCGCGAACGCGGACCAGTCCGCTTCGTGCACGTGCACGGTCGCGTTCGGGAACGCCGGCGCGCCGCCGATCACGGTGCCGCCCGCGTGGTCGGCGTGCAGGTGCGTGACCATCACGTGACGGACGTCTGCGGTCTCCACCTCCTGCCACGGATCCTCCACGGACTCCTCCCACGGCGCGTACGGCGGGAAGTCGCCGACCCCCGTGTCGACCAGGATCGTCATGCCGGAGGGCAGCCGAACGACGAACGCGTGCACGTGCCACCGCCACCGGTCGGTCCCGACGAACGCCCATGGGCGGCGCTCGCGCTCGCCGTCCCAGTCGACGGTTCTGCCCCGGGGCTTCGTCGGCGAGCGCGAGCGCCGCCCACCCCTCACAGATCGTCCGGATCTCGATGCGGCCCACGCGGACCGGCTGAACGTGCGACATCGGGCCGGCAGCCTAGCGCTCCAGGTCCTCGGGTCGGTCGACGTCGAACAGCGACCGCCGGCCTGGGTCCATCGCGGTCCACGTCGCCTCGTCGATCACCACGGTGTCGAGCACGTCGAGGACGTCGCCGAGGCGGCGCCGTCCCGCGTGCAGGAGGGTGTGAACCGCGTCGGCCGCCGGCCAGGTCCGCAGCACGATCGGGAGCGGACTCCGGCCGTCGTTCGTGGCGAGCGCCGCCGCGTCTCCGCCGGCTCGGAGCGCCTCGACCAGGGCGCGGAGCACGGAAGCCTGCAGGTCCGGCATGTCGCCCGCAACCACGACCGCGAGGTCGGAGCGGACCGCCGCCAAGAGCCCGGCGTGCAGCCCGGCGAGCGGCCTTCGCCTTCGCTCGTCCCGGACGACCCTCGCACCTCGGGGCACCGCGGGATCGGCCGCGGCGGGGCTCATCACGACGATGACATCGTCGCTCACCTCACCGACGCGATCGATCGCTCGATGCAGCAGCGGCGTCCCGCGGTAGGGAACGAGCAGCTTGTCCGAGCCGAAGCGGGTGGACCCGCCGCCGGCGAGGACGATCCCGGCGATGGCGCTCACGGGTGCGACCTCAGGTCCGGTCCTTCTTCCTCCGCTGCACGTACTGGAACCCGAATCGGCCCTTGATGCAGAGATGCCCGCTCGTCACGTCGTTGTCGGCCGGCGAGGTGACCTTCACGATCGCGTTGTCCTGGACGTGGAGCTCCAGCTCGCAGCCCGACGCCGCAGTACGGGCAGATCGTGTTCGTGACGGTCTGTCGCTGCCTCGTCCCACGTGCCGGCGGCACGCATGTCGTGCTCGCTCGTGAACATCAGCGCGCCGGTCGGGCAGACGCCGATGCAGTTGCCGCAGTACACGCACGCCGACGCGTCCAGCGGGACCGCGTACTCGGTCGAGATCGCGTGCGTCGAAGCCGCGGCCGGCGACCGCGATCGCGAACGTGTTCTGGGCGTCGGTGCCGCACGCCTCGACGCACTTGTAGCAGAGGACGCACTGCGCGTAGTCGCGGACGTAGAGCTCGTTGTCGACCTTGACGGGCTGCATCGACCGTCTCGGCGAGGGCCGGATCCGGCGGCTCGTGATGATGCCCGGCCCACCGCCCGTGTCGCGCTCGCCCGTCCGCCATCGGCTCCGTCCGGGCGCCGAACCGGTCCGGGTCGGCCGCGTACTCGTCCTGCCAGCGGTGCCAGTCCGACGACGCGAGCGAGGTGTCGACGCTCGACCCCAGGAACTCCATCACGAGCCTGCGCGAGTGCCGAACGCGGTCGGTGTCGGTCCGGATCTTCATCCCGGCCTCGACCGCGCGCGAGCACGCGGGGACGAGCGTGCGAGCTCCCTCGACCTCGACCACGCAGACCCGGCACGCGTTGATCGGCGTCAGGTTGTCGCGCGTAGCACATCGTGGGGGTGTCGATCCCTCCGCGCGGCACGCGTCGAGGATCGTCGAACCCTCCGGGACGCGGACGGCGACACCGTCGACCTCCGCGTCCAGCAACCGTGCGCGGCGGAGAGACGGGAACCGCGCTCATGCGCCGTCCCCGTCGAACAGCCCGAACGTCGAGATCGCCGAACGCACCGCACCGGCCGCCGTCTGTCCCAGGCCGCAGATCGAAGCGTCGCGCATCACGTCGGCGACATCTTCCAGCAGCGCGAGCTCGTCCGCCCGCGTTCCCAGCGTGCGTCCGGAGACCGAGACGGAGCAGCGCCTCTTCCTGTCGAACGGTCCCGACCCGGCAGGGCACGCACTGCCCGCACGATTCGTCGCGGAAGAACCGCGCGATCCGCAGGACCAGGTCGACCAGGTCGGTGTCCGCGTCGAAGACCATGATCACGCCCGAGCCGAGCGTGTAGCCGCCCGCCCGCGCGTCCTCGAACGTCAGCCGCGCGTCGAGCCGATCGGGCCCCACGAAGCCGCCCGCGGCCCCACCGAGCAGCACCGCCTCGCAGGCGCCTGCCGCCGCGGACGCCGCCGGCCGCCGCGATCGCGTCTCCGAGCGTCACGCCCATGCGGGTGCTCGTACACCCCCGGACGCTCGACGTGGCCCGACAGGCAGAACAGCCGCGTGCCGGTCGAGTCCTCCGTGCCGACCGAGGAGTACGCCGTCCGCGCCGAGCTCGAGGATCGGCGAGCACGTTGATCAGCGTCTCCGACGTTGTTGATCGCCGTCGGCTTGCCGAACACGCCGCTCGTGACGGGGAACGGCGGCTTGTTCCGCGGTTCGCCTCGCTTGCCCTCGATCGAGTTGAACAGCGCCGTCTCCTCGCCGCAGATGTACGCGCCCGCGCCGCGCCGCAGCTCGACGTCGAACCGGAACCCGTGCTCCATCACGTCGTCCCCGAGGTAGCCGTGGAGCCGCGCCTGCCGCGATCGCTCCCTCCAGCCGTTCCGTGGCCAGCGGGTACTCACCGCGGACAGTAGAGGTAGCCCCGTTCCGCGCCCGTGGCGTAGCCGGCGATCGTGAGCGCCTCGATCACGCGCGAACGGATCGAGCTCCATCACGAGCCGGTCCTTGAACGTGCCCGGTTCGGATTCGTCGGCGTTGCAGATCGACGAAGTGCGGACGCACCGAGCTGCTCGGCGACCGCCTTCCACTTGACGCCGGTGGGGAACGCCGCCCCGCCGCGGCCGAGGAGCTTCGCGTCGGTGATCTCCCGGATCGTCCCCTCGGGCCCGAGCTCGATCGCGCGCGCGCAGCGCCGCGTAGCCGCCCGCCGCGCGGTAGCGCGTCGATCGACGACGGATCGACCTCGCCGACCCGTCGCAGCAACCGGAGCCCGGAGCGGACGGCCGGGTCCCACGCCTGCGGCGCGGTGACGGCCCCCGCACGTGACCGTCGAGTCCGGCGCGACGGCCGCCCGGACGGTCGCCAGGGTCGCCTCGCCGAGCGCCACGTCCGGGCGGCCGGAGCGCTGCGCGAGGATCGCCGGCGCCTGCTCGCACATCCCGAGGCAGGGGCTCGTCGCCCAGGTCCAGTCGCCGTCGGCGCCCTGCGCCTCGAGCTCGGCGAGCGAGCTCACTTCCGCCCTGGATCCGGCAGGCGAGGTCGTCGCAGACGTGCACCACGGTCTTCGGCTGCGGGTTGCACGCTGAACATCGCGTAGAACGTCGCGACGCCGTACGCCTCGGCCGGCGGCACCGTGAGCCGTTCGCAGATGTAGTTGAGCCCGCCTTCGCTGATCCAGCCCTCCGCTGCATGGAGGGCGTGCAAGGCCGGGAGCAGCAACGTCCGGTCACCCTCGGTCTCGTGACCGCCGCGAACCACCCGGTCGTCGGCCGGCGACCGCGCGGTCCCAGCAGCGCATCGACCGCACGACGTTCCTCGTCCGTCGGCTGCGCCGTCATCAGATGGAGGTCCATGCAGGGCACGTCCGCGTGCAGCTTGTCGATCCGGATCGCCGTGGCCTTGAACTCCGCGGTGCCGGATTTCGGGTCCGCCGCTTCGATCGTGAGCCGGTTCGTCTCGACCTCGTCCGGGAAGTGCAACGTCATGAACGCGAGACCCGCCCGGAGCGCCGAGGAGATGTACACCGGCGCCTCGACCTCGCCCCGCCGCGACGACACGCGGACCCGCTCTCCCTCGACGACGCCGAGCGCGTCCGCGTCCGCGGCCGAGAGCTCGACGGCTTCCGGTCGCCGGAGCGGCGAGGTGTAGAGCGGCCGTCTGCACACCGGTATTGAAGGAATCCAGCCGCCGCCCGGTCGTCAGTCGGATCGGGTACTCGTCGGTCAGCAGGTCGACCGGCGGATCATCGACCACCACGCTGAGACGGCGCCTTCCGTCCCTGCTTCTCTGGGTCGTCGAACTCCACAGCCGGGCATGCAGGAACTGGCGTCCCGTCGGGGAACTCGTCGTTGCACGGCCACTGGACGCCTCCGCGCTCCTCGATCAGCTCCCACGACATGTTCGTGTGCATCGGCGAGAGCGACCGAAGCTCCTCCCATGCTTCGAACGGGGTGAGCTCGCCCCAGTCGTAGCCCAAACCGTCTCGCCAGCTGGGCGATGATCCAGATGTCGTCCCTCGCCTGTCCGGGCGGATCGAGCGCCTTGCGGACCCGCTGGACGCGGCGCTCGGAGTTGGTGACCGTCCCCTCGGTCTCGAACGCGGCGTTCGACGCCGGAAGGACGACGTCGGCGATCTCGGCGGTCTGCGTCATGCACGATGTCCTGCACGATCAGACGATGTCGAGGCTCTCGAGCAGCTGCGCTCGCCTGCGTCTGCGTCGGCCTCGGAGCTCGACCGGGTTCTCGCCGATGCAGTAGATCGCGGTGAGCTCGCCGCGCTCCATCGCGTGGAACATGTCCGTGAGGTGCCAGCCGTAGCTGCGGCAGGATCGGGCAGCCCCATGCGGCCTCGAACCGCTGCACGCGCGGCGTCGATCCTCGACGATGTCCTGGAAGCCCGGGCAGCTTGTTCGGGATCGCGCCCATGTCGCCGCCGCCCTGCACGTTGTTCTGGCCGCGCAGCGGGTTCAGGCCGCTCCCGTACTTGCCGACGTGGCCGGTGAGGAGCCCGAGGTTGATCAGGGCGAGAACGTTGTCGACCGGCGTTGTGGTGCTCGGTGATGCCGAGGGTCCAGCAGATCATGCGCCCGGTCGGCGTTCGCGAACGCGTGCGCGACCTCTCGGATGACCTCGGCGGGCACGCCGGTGACGCGCCTCGCCACGCTCGAGCGTCCAGTCCGCGACGCTCTCCGCGTACTCCTCGAAGTTCTCGGTGGCGTGCGCGATGAACGCGTGATCCTGCAGGTCGCTCGCGATGATCTCGCGCGCGATCGTGTTCGACAGCGCGACGTCGGTGCCGACGTCGATGCCCGAGCCAGAGGTCGGCCCGAACGCCGCGGTCTCGGTCCGCCGCGGGTCGACCACGATCAGCTTCGCGCCCTCGCTCGAGCGCCTCGCAGGACGTGGTGGAAGAAGATGGGGTGTGCCGCGCGGGCGTTCGAGCCCCACAGCACGATGAGGTCGCTGTTCTCGACCTCCTCAGTATGAGCTGGTACCGCCACCGGCACCGAAGACCGTGGCCAGACCGACCACGCTTGGCGCGTGTCAGGTGCGGTTACAGCTGTCGATGTTGTTCGTGCCCAGGACCTGACGAGGCGAACTTCTGCGCGACGAAGTTCATCTCGTTGGTCGCCTTCGAGCACGAGAACACGCCCGCTCCCCAGCCGGGGTTCCGCTCGACGGCTCGCCGCAGCCCCTCGGCGGCCCGGTCGAGGGCCTCGTCCCAGGTGGCGGTGCGGAGCTCGCCGTTCTCGCGGACCATCGGCTCGGTGAGCCGGACCGGTGCCATCGCCATCGACGCCATCTCCTTGCCCGCCGGACCATCCGGCGAGGTTCGATTCTAGGGCGCCGACGACGACGAACGGCAGTCGGCCTGCGATCCGCCCGCATGGCCGATCGATCGGCGGGTCCGCGCGGGTAGACAGCGCCCTCGCGCAGCATCCATCATCGACTCGGTCCGCTCCTGGGAGGGCCACCTTTGAAGCTTGCCGAGGCGTTGCAGCTGCGCGCGGATCCCGAAGCGGCTCCTGCAGATCCGCCAGAGGATCGCGGCCTCTCGCGCGACATCAAGAGGGAGAAGCTCCTCCGGAAGATCCGGAACACGCTGCTCGCCGACGCCGAGCGTGATGGCGTCGAACTGGAGGGCCTGATCCGCGATCAACCGAACGAACGTGGTTGCGGAGATCGAGCCCGGACCACGATGACCGAAGCCCTCGCACACCGCGACGTGCTCGGGCTCCGTCACGCGATCTTGAACGAGGCAGCGCAGCACGCCTCGTTCCGCCAAGACCGGTACAGCAAGTCGGAGGTCTCGTTTCGTCACGCCGCTCGACGCTCGCGCAGCTGCACCAGAGCCGCGGACGATCTCGCTCGAGAGCGCCGTGAGCTGGACGCGAAGATCCAGGCGAAGAACTGGGAAGCCGACATGGCCGAGTGAGGAGGACGAGCGGAAGCTGGTAGCCGTTCTGGGGACGGGGCGAGTGCCGAAGGCTGCCCTGCCAGGCGGGGCGGCCGAGGGGCCGGCTCGCGACGGGGCTCCGAATCCCCAAGTCACGCAGAAGCCCAGCAGCGCGCACAAGCGCACGCGGAGCACGTGACTCAACCGAGCACCACCGTGGCGCTGACCTAGGGAACCAGAACGGTGAGGGTGGGGAACGGGGACCTTCCGCTCGAGATCTCGGATCGCCCGCTGCACTTCGCGCCAGCGATAGCAGGTTCGAACGCGTGCCGAGTCGCACTTTGCAGGGGACAACCAACCCGCCTACGCTCGCAACGTGATCCGCCTCGACGGGCCGCCTTGGCGCGCCGCCCCTCGTGCTGGCGCTCGCCCTCTTCGGTTGGGTAGCGGCGCCTCGATCGAGCGCCGAGCATCCCGTCGGCCGCTCGTTGCCGCCGGTCGCCTCAGCGATCGAGTCGTTCCCATCGGTGCTCGGCACGGCCTCTGACCGACCGCTCCGTTCGTTCAGCCCGAGGCTTGGCGAAGGCCAGCGAGCCTTCTGGATCACGACGGTGAGCGTTCCCGGCATGGCGCCCCTCTCGGTGCCGAGGAGCGTGCGCTCCTCTCCTCGATCCTCTCGGCCGGGCCGATCGCGCTGGGCCTCGCCGGTCGAGGTCTGCCTTCGTCGATCAACGCTTGAACAGCGCCCGATGGGCGTAGCTCGTTCGCGTCTGATCGATCGAGGGAGGACCGGATGACTACTGGAGATATCGTGAGAGAACGTGCGCTGGAGCTGGCTCGCACGGAGACGGACCGAGCAAGCGGTGTCGGAGTTGTTCGAGAGCTGTGGTGGACGACGGGTACCCGTGGTCAGTGCCCGTCAACATCTCATCGCGTCGCTCGACAGCGAGCCGAGTCCAGGCAGACGCGACTTGAGGGCGATCGAGTTCTTGGACGAGTTGCTCGAGAGGCTCTCCCGCCCGAGCCGGAGAATCCTGGCTCGCCGTTCGAGTCGCACGCCTCGAGACGAGTCACAGAACCGCAAGGCTGACACCCCTGAGCGTGTCTGAGCGTCAGGGGTGAGCGCGAAGAGGGCTGGGTTCACTGTGATCGAGCAGGAGTGCTACCGCCACGATCACCTGAGCCCTCATCTGGTGCATGCCGAGCCCTTGTGCGGCTGTGGTCACTGATGAATGAAAACTCGCCCGATCTGCGCCAGCCCGGCCGCGACGGTTCATGTCCCAGCGTTCGCGCGATCGTCGGAGCGCAACCACGATGACGAAGGCAGCGAGCGACTTCCCCAGGACCACGATCGCGAGCACCGCGAGGATCTCCTTGGGATGGTTGTTGCGATGATCGCCGGATCGAGCAAAACATCCCGACGGAAACGAAGAAGAGCACGGTGAACACGTCCGTGAGGGAGGATGTCTGGCGGCTGCTCGGTCGCGCATCCGCGATCGGCTGATGACCGCGCCTCGCGAGGAAGGCCCCAGTGGCGAGCGACACATCGAAGATCTCAGCACTCGGCGAACGCGATACCGATGGCCGTCGCCAAGACCGCAAGCGTGAACAGCCGCGTGAGTCTCTCCTCGACTCGCGTCAGGACCCAGGGGAGCACGCGAGAGCCCACCACCAGCATCAGAGCGGTGAGCAGGACGGCCTTGCCGAGCGCCGCGCCGATCGTCACTCCCCGTCTCGAGGAGCGATGTCGCAGCCTCGCGTGCTGGGTGTCTGCTGCAGAGGCGATCACCGGCAGGAGCACCAGCGCGACAACGGTGAACAGATCCTCGAAGATGAGCCAGCCGATGGCCACTTTGCCGGGTTCGAGTCTGTCGCGCCTCGATGTCGCAGTGCGCGCAGCAAGACCACCGGTACTGGCAACAGCAGATCGCCAGTCCGAGGACCAGCGATGAGCGAACGTTCCAGCCGAACCACCATCCCGCGGCTGTTCCCCAGCGCAGTGGCGATCGCGATCTGCGCAACCGCACCCGGCACGGCTACGCGCGATACACGCCGATCAGATCCTTGATACTGAAATGCAGTCCCACGCCGAACATGAGCAGGGGCAACCCCGATCTCCGCCAGCCGTTGAGCCTCATGGTGGATCTGCGACCAGCCCGGGCGAACGGACCTACGGCGACGCCCGCGAGCAGGTATCCGGACGATGGGGGCAGTCCCACCAGCCGGGCGAGGTAGCCGGCGATCGAACGCCGCGCCCAACGCGATGGCGATGGTGGCGATGAGATCGGTGCCGTATCTCGACCGATCCTCCAGATCTCGGTCCGAGTGGGCCGTTACGAGTCAGAAAGCGCGGCGGACCGGGTCATCCATCAGGCTACGTGGACGTGGACCGGCCTCCGCCAGTGTTGCTAGTAGCTGCAGGCTGGCAGTAGCGCATGTTCGCTCTCGCATCGTTCAGCTCATCAGCGTCATCGGCCTGAGCGTCAAGATGGGTTGTGGGTCGAGGAGTCAACATAAATCGCGATCAGGCTTCCTCAGACGCGAATAACAGGTCTGTAAGTTCTCGACCTGCGCTGGAAGGGCCGGACACGGCAACCCCTGATGCTCGGTGCCGCCACCTGCGCGGGAGCAAGCCGAGGCACTTCCTCGGCCGCGGGCACGTCGGGCCCCGACGTGGCACGGTTGGACGAGCTTGGTTCGGGGTCCGCTGGCACGGCACCGCGATCACATGGCGCCTGGCGGCAGGCGTCTGACGGTCCTGCCGGAGATGCCGGTGGCGTCCGATCGCCGGGGCGTGGATCCGATGCGCGTGGCGCTGCGGTTGTTCGAGGCTGCGACCAGCCAGCGCGAAAGGTTGCGAGCGGCGGAGGCCATCCGTGCCGCATCGTAGCTCGGCGCTTCGCCGGATCGAAACGGCGAGCTGCGATGCGGAGCGGCTCTCAGCATTCGCGACCACGTGCGGCGGCAACCTATCTTTCGCCGGATGATCGGCCTGAGTGAGGTGATGGGCGACGACGACTGGGCCCGACATCATCGACATGCTGACGATGCATCCCGAGGTCGTCGGAGGGTCGTCAGATCCTCGGCAACTGGAGGCTGAGGCATGAGGCGCGCAGGGACCAGAACCGATTCCAGAGTGCCACTCGTAGACCCTTGAGATACGCGGCGGCCGGCACGGCACCGGACCGGAAAAGAGGGGGGACGAGCATGGCAGAGCCGAGCCTGTACGAACGATTGGGTGGCGTGTTCGCCATCGCTGCCGTGGTCGACCACTTCAGCGATGCGGTCGTCCAGAACCCCATCGTCGGCCAAGCATCGAAGAACCCTGAGCTTCGTGATTGGCATACCAACCAGCTGGACAGGCTGCCGGGGCTGAAGTTCATGCGCACGCTGTGGGTCTGCAACGTCGCCGGTGGACCCTTCTCGTTCGCTGCCACGAAGCCGGGAAGTACCCCTCTCGGGCTGGAAGAGGCCCATCGCGACCTCCACATCACCCCCGAGGAGTTCGATGAGGTCGCGGCTGAGCTGGGACGCACGCTCGATCACTTCGGGGTCCTCTGCGCGTGAGAAGGGATGGTCTTGGCGGCCTTCGCGGCGCACAGCAGGTCACCGAGGACCGATGCTTCGGCCCCGAGGGCCGCATGACCGGCGTGGTCGCCCACCTGACAGGTAGGAGGGTGGTCGATCACGTCGCGGTGCCGGTAGAACTCGAGGCCGGGCGACTGGATCACGGTCAGGCCGCCGTGCCAACCTTCAAACGCGGGCGCGATCCGTTCGTAGACGGCTGGGCTCCTTGAAGGCGCACCTGCGCATACCGGCCACCGGGAAGCGTGCCCGTTTCAACCCCAGCCCGGCTGGTTCATCCTCCTCGCGGAGCTGGACACAGACCCGGTACTCACCCCTCCCGTCGAATACGCCGTAGAACTTGCGGCCGCGAAGCGATCCTGACGGCTTCCTCCACTTCGGCCCACCCGCGACTGATCGCCGCTCTGTTCATCGGCGACCTGCTTGAACATAACGACTACATCGTCCCGCTCGACCAACCTTGCACGCTCTACATCGGCCATCCTTGGAGACTATCCGCCTTTCCCTCGTTCCTCTGAGGCATTCGCGAACGCTGGCCATCGTAGGCGTCGCCTTCCTCGGGTAAGGTGCCTGTCTGACTTTCGCCACGGTGCATCGTCGTGTTGCAAGGAAGGCAGCAGCAGAGCACACTTCGTCGGGCTGAGAGCGTCCCTGGCGGACGCACCGGGTACTAGAGTGACGTCGCTGCCGAACACCCCGCTCGAGGAAGCCTGGCGAGATGCTCGCCTGGGCTGAGGCGATAGCCGTCAGCGTCCGAGCGAACGAGCAGGCGATCGTGGCTATGTCCATCGAGGACCTTGAGGGGCTCAGGAAAGATCTGGCGGATCCGTCGCGTCCGCCTCCGCCATCGATCGCCGAGATCAAGACGCTGCTCGCGGCGGTCGAACACAACGGGCGGTCCGCTCGCCTCTGATAGACAAAAAGCCTGCGTGCACAATCGCCGGAGTGGTAGGCGTCGCGGAAGCGCTCTCCCTAGCTGAGTGCAAGTCTGTACACCCTGTTTGTTTGAAGGAATCCCGCTCTCTGACCCCTTGCGTCACCCTCAGAGGATGAGAGCGATCCGCCCGGCGCCCAGTCGGGAGGGTCGACGGATCCGTCTGGGGCCCGGCTCCAAGGGGCTGGAGCCCTTCCCGAGGCTCTAGCGACCCCCCACGCCCGCCCAGCGGAAACAGGATGTGACGTGATCCTGACCAGGCCGCACGCCTGCATGAAGGCGTAGTGATACTTGTCGGTCCGACGAAGGCGAACCCTCGCCGCTTCAGCTCTTTTTGATACCTGCTCGAGATTCCGGCGCGTCTCGGCCGGATGTCGCCCATCCCCTTCCAGCGGCTGACCGTGGGTCTCTGTCGACGAACGACCACAGAACGTGTCGAGCGGACCGTCGTCGCCCAGCGCTCGATCGCAGCGTTCCGAACCACGGACTCGACCTTGAGGCGGTTCCGCACGATCGATGGATCTCTCAGCAAGCGCTCCACGCGGGCGGGCGTGAAACGAGCGACCTTCGCCGGGTCGAACGACGCGAACGCTCGGCGGTATCCATCGCGCTTGTGCGGCGATCGTCGACCAGGAAAGACCGTGCCCTGCGGCACCTTCGAGGTCTGAGCATCTCGAAGCAGACGGCCTCGTCGTGGACAGGCACGCCCCACTCCTCGTCGTGGTAGGCGAGGTACTCTGGATCGTTCGTCGACGCCCGCGGGCAGCGGACGGGCACGGCGATTCAGGTCACGCGCCCGGCGTGCGTGTAGACGTTGCACCGACCGTCGCGGACGAACCTGATCACCGTGACGCCGAGCCGGTCGGCGGCGCCGACCGGCGAGCGACGAGGGCGCGCCGACCGCGCTCACGACGGGATCCCCGCCACCGCAGCCTTCTGCAGATCTCGAACGAGACCCGCCCCGACACCTGCACGATGCGCTCGGAGAGGGGAACGGCTCCGGCCAGCAGCTGCCACCGATCACCTTGTCGATCGCGTTGTGGCGGGCCGACATCCTCGCGGACGCTCACGAGCTCGCCGTCGCGCCGAGAACAGCCCCGCGGCGTGCAGACCGCCCGTCCGGTCGAACACGCGCTGCGCGCGATCGAAGCCGGTCCGGGAGCTCGACGATCGTCGCCGCCGGAACCGTGAAGCCAAGCGGATCGGGCGCGCACCGCACCTCGACGTCTTCGAGGGCCGCCTTCCCGCACACGCCACAGGACGACGTCGCGAAGAAGTTCCGGTGCAGGACGGTCTCATCGAATCGCTCCGCGAGCGCGACCGCGTGATCACAAGTTGTACCGCTGCTCCTCCGTGTCGACGTCGTCGCAGTACGCCACCTGCCGGACGTCGCCGGGCTGGATCAAGCCTTCGGTGAACAGGAAGCCGACGGCGAGCTCGAAGTCCCCGCCGGGCGTCCGCATCGTCACCGCGACGCGCACCGCCTCCCGGCCGGGTCCGTGTGCCCGGATCTCCATCGGCTCCTCGGTGGCGAGCGCGTCCGCCCGTTCGCTTCGAGTTCCGGCCCCCGAGCGCGACCACCGCGCACCGGTGTGACGTTCTTCCGCAGCGGTTCGGAGACGGCCATCTCCCCAGTATCGCTCCTCGTACCGGACCATGACGCCGCTGCGCTATCGTCCGAGAGATCACCGGAGAAGGAGTGCGTCCGCCATGAAGTCAGGCTCGAGATCGCCCCTAAGCAGCGTCGATGGAGCCGATCCTCGATGTGGCCACGGCGGCGGGCATCCTGCCGGAGGAGCTGCGTCCGTACGGGACCTACCGGGCGAAGGTCGCGCTCTCGATCCTGGACCGCCTCCGCGAGGGTGCCGACGGCAAGCTCGTGATCACGACCGCGATCACCCCGACCAAGGCCGGCGAAGGCAAGACGACGACGTGCGTCTCGCTCACGCAGGGCCTCGGCGCGCTCGGGAAGAAGGTGGCGCTGCGCGCTGCGCGAGCCGTCGATGGGCCCCGTGTTCGGGATCAAGGGCGGCGGCACCGGTGGCGGCTACGCCCAGGTCGTGCCGATGGAGGACATCAACCTCCACTTCAACGGCGACTTCCACGCGGTCACGCGCCGCGCACAACCTGCCTGGCGGCGGCGCTGGACGCCTCGATCTACCACGGCAACCCGCTCGGGATCGACCCCGCAGTCGATCACGTGGCCGCGCACGATCGACGTGAACGACCGCGAGCTGCGCAACACGCGTGGTCGGCCTCGGCGGCAAGGCGCACTGGCATCCTCGCGAGAACGAGTTCGTCATCACGGCGGCGTCGGAGATCATGGCGATCCTCGCGCTCGCGCATCGACCTGCAGGACCTGCGCGCGCGGCTGGGCCGGATCGTCGTCGGCGTCGACGTACGACGGGCGAGCCCGTGACCGCCGAGCACGCTCCGGCGTGGCCGGGGCGATGACCGTGGTGATGCGCGACGCGATCGAGCCGAACCTCGGTGCAGACGCTCGAGGACCAGCCGGTGCTCATGCACGCGGGGCCGTTCGGCAACATCGCGCACGCGAACAACTCGATCATCGAGGACCGGATCGCGCTCAAGCTCGGCGGACTACGTCGTGACCGAGGCCGGGTTCGCGAGCGACCTCGGCTTCCAGAAGTTCTGCGACATCGTGTGCCGGCTCGGCGGGTTCGCGCCGAGCGCCGGCGTGCTGGTCACGACGGTCCGCGCGACGAAGTCCCACGGCGGCAAGCCGTTCGACGACCTGGGCTCGGAGGACCTCGATGCGCTCGCGCCAGGGCATCGACAACCTCGCCGCCCACATCGGCATCATCCGGCAGTACGGACTGCCGTGCGTCGTGTCGATCAACAACTTCCCGACCGACACGGACGCCGAGGTCGAGCTGATCCACGAGCTCGCGCGTCGGCGCCGGCGCCGAGACGGTGGTCGTGAACCGTGGCTTCGCCGAGGGCGGCGAAGGGCGCGGTCGAGCTCGCGGAGGCCGTCGTCGCCGCGTGCGAACGTCCCAGCTCGTTCCACCAGCTCACGCCGGACGGCACGCCGCTCGCGGGAACAGATCGAGGCGATCGCGACGCACGTCTGTACGGCGCCGACGGCGTCGACTACCTGCCGCAGGCCGAGACCGGATCTCGCGCGGATGGACCGATCTCGGCTTCCGGCACGGTCCCGGTCGTGCATGGCCAAGACGCACCTGTCGCTCAGCCACGAGCCTACTGGCTGAACCGGCCGCGCGGCTATCCGGCTGCCGGTGCGCGGCGTCGTCGCCGCGCGCCGGGCGCCGGGTTCGTGGTCGTGCTGTGCGGCGAGATGCAGCGGATGCCGGGGCTCGGGCCGAACCCCGAACTTCACGGGCGTGGACATCGACGCGGAGGGCCGGACCAGTCGGCCTGTTCTAGGCTTCTAGACTTGGCTCGGCGATGACTGCCTGCCCGAACTGCGGTGCCGAGAACCCGACGGAGCCAGGTTCTGCAACGCCTGTGGCAGCCCGCTCCCCGAGTCCGACACCGACCGTTGCCGGGGAGGTCAGGAAGACCGTCACGGTGATCTTCTGCGACGTCACGGGGTCGACGGCGCTCGGGGACCGGCTGGACCCGGAGGCGGTCCGACGCGTGATGTCCCGGTACTTCGCGGCGATGACCGAAGCGATCGAACGCCACGGCGGCACCGTGGAGAAGTTCATCGGCGATGCTGTGATGGCGGTCTTCGGCATCCCGACCACCTACGAGGACGACGCCCTCCGCGCCGTTCGCGCCGCGGGCGACATGCGGGAAGCGCTCCGTCTCCTCAACAAGGAGCTCGAGCGCGACCACGGCGCGACGCTCGTCTGTCGGATCGGCGTCAACACGGGCGAGGTCGTCGCCGGCGAGCAGCGCCCGCCAGGCGCTGGTAACGGGCGACGCGGTGAACGTGGCGGCGCGCCTGGAGCAGAGCCGCCACGCCCGGGAGGTCCTGATCGCCGACGCGACGCTCCGACTGGTGCGCGACGCCGTCGTCGCCGAAGCCGTGGCACCCCTCGAGCTGAAAGGCAAGTCGAACCGGTCACGGCCCACCGGCTCCTCGCCGTCCACGCCGGGGGCCGCGGGCGTCGCGCGACGCCTGGACTCGCCGCTCGTCGGCCGCGAGCGCCCGCTCGCGCAACTCCTCCAGGCGTTCGAGGACGTCGTCGCCGATCGCGTCTGCCACCTGTTCACGATCCTCGGTCCCCGGGCGTGGGGAAGTCCCGGCTCGTCCAGGAGGCGCTCGTCTCGCTCGCCGAGCGGGCGACCATCGTCCGCGGGCGATGCCTCTCCTACGGCGAGGGCATCACGTTCTGGCCGCTGGTCGAGATCGTGCGCGACGTCGTCGGAGCCGACCCCGGCGACGTCGCGGGCTCGATCGTCCCCTCCTCCCGGATGACCCGTCGGCTTCGGAGGTCGCGACCCGCGTCGCGCAGCTCGTCGGCGGCCAGACAGGGTTGGCGCTCCCCGCGGAGGAAGTCGGATGGGCCGTCCGCAGGTTCCTCGAGGGCCTGTCCCCGCACCCGACCGTTGGTCGTCGTGCTGGACGACCTGCAGTGGGCGAGCCGAGCCTGCTCGACCTCGTGGATCGAGGTCACCGACTGGAGCCGGGACGCGCCGATCCTCGTGGATGCTGCATGGCGAGGCCGGATCTGCTGGACACGCAGGTCGGACTGGGGCGGCGGGAAGCTCCACGCGACCACGGTCGCGCTGGAGCCTCTGTCGCCCCAGGAGGCCGAGCGGCTCGTCGACAACCTGGTCGGCGGCGTCGACGGTTCCGCGCGAGCGCGGATCGTCGATCGGCCGCCGAGGGCAACCCGCTGTTCGCCGAGGAGACGGTGGCGATGCTGGTGGACGACGGCGTGATCCGTCGAGAGGGCGATCGTTGGGTCGCGGCGACGGATCTCGAACGGGTCTCGGTCCTCGCCGACGATCCAGGCGCTGCTGGCGGCGCGTCTGGATCGGCTGGATGACGCGGAGCGCGCGCTGCTCGGGCGCGCCGCGGTGGTCGGACAGGTCTTCTACCTGGGGGCGATCCGCGAGCTCGGTCCCGAGGGCGAGCGGAACGACACCAGCCGGTTGGTCCAGCAGCTGGTCGCCGCGACCTGGTCCGTCCCGCCGCGTCCGACCTGGTTGGTGAAGAGGCCTTCCGGTTCCACCACGGGCTGCTCGCGGACGCCGCGTACCAGATGCTCCCAAGAGGAACGCGCCGTGCTGCACGAGCGCCTCGCCGACTGGCTCGCGGCCCGCCCGGGCGATGGCCGACGCCGACGAGTTCGTCAGGTTCCACCTCGAGCAGGCATACCGGTACCGGGGCGAGCTCGGTCCCGACGACGAGCGATCGCACCGACCTCGCCGCGCGCGCCGCCGAGCGGCTGTCGGCAGCAGCGTCGCGGGCGATCGCGCGCGAGCGACACGGCCGCGACCGAGAACCTGTCGCGCCGCGCCGCGGCGCTTCGCGCACCCGACGATGCACAGCGGGCATGGGATCGATGGCGCTCGGTTGGATCCTCGGGCGACGCGGATCGCGCGACGGAGATGGCCGAGACCTTCGACGAAGCGCTCGAACTCGCCGAGACGACCGGCGACGAGCGAGCCATCGCCCATGCCTCGCTCGGCGCGACGCTTCGGGCGATGGCTCGGTGGCGCCCGAGGGCGGCTCCGGACGCGATCGCCGCGCTGCTCGATCAGGTGTTGCCGCAGCTGGAGGCGTGGGCCGACGATCGGGGGTTGGCGATCGCGTACGCGTGTCGTTCGCAGATCCACTGGAACGCTTGCCGCTTCGAGGAGGCGCGGCGGGATTATTGCTCGCGCCGCTCCCACGCCCACGCCGCCGGCGACGGAACCTTCGAGCGGATCGCCCTCACGACGGGGGCGATCGCGGAGCCCTAGGTCCGGCTTCCGCGGACCAGATCCTCGAGAACGTCGAGGAACTGCAGGCGCGTGCCACCGCTGTACCCATCGCTCCGTCTGATGTCCATCGAACCTGACGAGCGCGGTGCACGCGCTCCGCGGGAACTTCGATGAGGCCCGGCGTTTGCACGACGAGGAGCTCGCCGTGGCACCGAGAGCTGCTGGGCCGGGTGCCGAGCCGGTTTCTACGAAGCATCGTGGCGCTTGGAGACACTCGGCCGGAGATCGCGCGGCCGCCGAGGTGTGGGCAGGGCGTGGCTACGACCAGCTCGCCTCGTTCGGTGACCATGCGCACGCATCGACCCAGGCCATCTTCCGCGGGGTGTCCTGCTACCTGCTCGGCCGATTCGACGAGGCGCGACGGTACGCGGCCGCGGGCCGCGAGATGTCGGCGAGCGACGACGCGATCAACCAGTACTCGTGGCGCTCCGTCGAGGCGAAGCTGTTGACGAGGAGGGCCGGATCGACGACGCCGTCCGCTTGATCAGGAAGCGGTTCAACTGGCGGAGACCACCGACGAGTTCTTACTTCGATGGCTGCTGTGCTGGGACCGAGCCGACGTGGCGATCGCGGCCGGCGACCCTCGGGAGGCACGGGCGGCGCTCGAGCAGGCGGTCGAGCGAGCGGGCCGACAAGGGCGCGGTCGTGCTGGTCGATCGCGCCCGGCGGCGTCTCGCCGAGCCTCTAGACAGCTCAGGCGACGTCGTCGTCCGGGGGCATCACGCAGAACTCGTTGCCCTCCGGGTCCGAGCATCACGCACCACATGCCGCCGTCCCCCTCGGCCCAGTTGCGGATCGACGCCCCCAGGCCCTCCAGCCGTTCCACCTCGGCCTCCAGCTCCTCGCCGGCCTGGAGGTCGAGGTGCATCCGGTCTTGACGACCTTCTCCTCGGGCACCTCCACCAGGAAGATCGGGCAGGTCCAGGTCGTCGGGCGAGTTCGACCATCACGGTCGGATCGTCCTCGGGATCGAAGATACCCTTCGAGGCGAGACGCGCGAGCTCCTCCTCGTCGTACGGGGCCACGTGCCACTCGAGCGCCGCGGCCCAGAACCGTGCGAGCGGGGGCCGCGTCGCGGCAGTCCAACACGACGGCGTCGATGCATCACGGTCGCAGCCTGCCGCGACGCGGCCCCTGCGCGCAAGCCCTCGCGGCCGCGACCGGATCGAGGTGTGGACGGCGATGCGCGAAGGCTTCGCCGAGCGTCGCGCAGGATGGACTGCGCGCGGTTCCGGAGCAGAGCTGGCGGAGTCCGACAGCTCGCGCTGCCGCGTCTTGTCGATGAACGTGATCGGCGTTGATGTCCACGTTGGCGAGCGCCGACAGGGCGGCCGCGTGCAACGCCAGCGGCCGCGCTGTACGCGTCGGAGGCGGCGTTCGGGTTGCCCGAGGTGATCGCCTCCTCCGCGATGCCCCATCAGGTAGACCGAACGACGAGGCGATCTCGAGCGGCACGTCGGCCGCGTTCTCGAGCGCGTGCTGGAGCGTGTAGGTGCGTGACCTGCTGCTCCTCCGCCGTTTCCTTCGGCAGCTTGTACGCCGCCATCACGTTCCGATAGGCGGCCGCGTCACGGTCAGGCCAGGCCCAGGGAAGGATGTGCCGTTCCTCGTCGCACTCCTCGGCCATCAGCCGCCATCCGCCCGGCAACCTCCTCGAACCCCTTCTTCTTGAGCGTCAGGCGGGCGACCATCGACGATCGAAGCGCCGCGCCGGCTGCCGCCGAGATGCCGGCCCAGGCGCCCCCGCCGGGGTCGGCGCGTCGGATCCCAGCTCGTCGAGGAACCGCTGGATGCGCTGTCCACCGAGCGGCACGTCCACCGTGATCGCGGGTTGCGGCATCGCGACGCTCTTCCCAGTGGTCCAGCCGGCGGACGACCGTTCCGGCGGGGTCCCTTCGTCCCTGTCGCTCATCCAGCTCCTTCGATCGGCCGCTCCAGGACCTGGCGGTCCGCATCGAATCCTCGCAGGCGAACGCGGGCGATGTCTCCTTCGGTGATCGCAGCCTCCGGAACCAGGCCCACGATCTCCGAGTCCGTGATCACCAGCCCTCGGGCGCCGGCCTCCCGTGGCGACCGCGTCGAACGCGTCGACGATCCCGGTCACCTCGTGGTCGACGAGGTTCATCGACACGGTGACGCTCCCCGTTCCGGCACCAGGAACCCGATCGCCCGCAGCGCCGGGAGCCCCCGCCCGACGTCCGGACGCTCCGGGCGATGCGCCCGTGCCGCATCCTCGTCCGGTGCCGTCGAGGTAGACGTTGAACGCGATCGAGCGGCTTCGCGCGCGCCGACGGCGGTGGCTCCCGCGGCGCCGAGCGCGTGGGGCCGAAGTCGGGCAGACGCTCCCCGCGAGCGACGGCGTCGCGGAGCCCCTCGAACTCACCCTTGCGCACGTCGGCCAGCGACGCGCGTTCCGGGACGAGCGCCGCCCGATCGTAGAGGTACACCGGGAGGTCGAGTGACGTCGCCAGCTCCTTCGCGAAGCTGCGCGCGAGCTCGACGCAGTCGTCCATCGTGACGCCGCGGACCGGCATGAACGGGATCGCGTCGGCGGCGCCCATCCGCGGGTGGCCACCGGTGTGGTGCTCCATGTCGATCGACGCGACGGCCACGCGCGCCCCGGACAGCGCGGCGCGCGCGACGGCGTCCCGATCGCCGAGCACGGTCGTGTCGAGGCGGTTGTGGTCCGGGTCGGCCTGGCGATAGACGAGGTGGGCGCCGGGCACCTGCAGCGCCCGGCAGATGGCGTCGATCACGTCGGTCCGTCGACCCTCGCTGAAGTTCGGAACGACGCCGAACAGCTGCTCCGCCACCACGGGCGCGACTCTAGCGCGCTCAGTCGCGCGGCCGCCGCTTCTGCGGATCGAGGATCGACAACGGCGCGACCGTCGCCGCCGCCGTACCGTCGCCCACCGCGACCTCGACCTTCTCGCCGTCCGTGGCGACATCCGCATCGAGCACCGCGAGACCGATCGTCCCCACGCGCGGACTGGAGGCGGGCGAGGTGACGACGCCCACCTCGCGGCCGTCCTTCGTGACGGCCGCCCCGTAGTCGGGCGCGGCCTCCCCTCGATCCGGAGCGTCTTGAACCGCTTCGGGGGTTCTCCCCTCGTTCGCGCCAGCGCCGTCGCCCCGACGCACTCGGTGTCCGTATCGATGAACCGGTCCATCGAGAGGTCCCAGGGGGAACGCTCGCCGGGGTCGTAGTCCACCGCGATGATGATCGAGCCCCACCTCGGTGCGGGCGAGGTCGATCGCGGTCAGGCCGAAGGGCACGGCCCCGGCCTCCAGGAGCGCGTCCCACACCGTCTGCGCGTCGTCCGGCGCGACGATCACCTCGTACCCGTGCTCACCGCTGAACCCGGTGCGGGTCACCGTGGCAGGCACGCCGGCGACGGTGACCGGCTCGCGGCCAGAACCGGAAGTACCCCAGCTCGCCGAGGTCGCGATGCGACGAGCGGCTGCAGCGTGTCCTGCGACGTCGGGCCCTGCACGGCGATCATGGCCAGGTCGTCGGTGCGATGCTCGATCGCCGCATCCAGATCCGCCGCGCGGTCTCCGCGGAACCAGTCCTGGAGCGCCGCCGGTGTTGATCATGACCCAGAAGCGGTCGTCGGCGAACCGGTACACGTTGCCGTCGTCGACCATCGGAGCCGTCCGCGTTCACGAACGCGCCGTAGCGGACCTGGCCCGGTCGGCATCCCCTCGACCGTGTTGGTGAACCGCCGCTGGATCGGCCGCGCCGCATCGGGCCCGGTCACCTCGTACTTGCACGTCGAGAAGAGGTCCCAGATCCGGTCGCGGTGCTGACCGCCTCGTACTCCTCGGCGGGTCCCGACCCTCGTGCATCGTCCAGGGGTACCCGTCCTCCCACATCGTCTCGGCCCCGTGGGCTTCATGCCATGTCGTGCAGCGGCGAGCGCTTGTCCTCGGTCATCACCGTGTCTCCTCCGGTCGTGGACGGCCGCGGCCTCAGGCGCGCGGCCTCTCCTTCGGCAGGGTCGTGAGATCGCGAGCACGTCGACGGTACCGGTCATCGTCCCGTCGCCGTGCTCGATCGAGACGCGGGTGCCGGGCACCGCGAGATCCGTCCGCAGGACGGCGAGGCCGGTCGGTCCGAACCGCGGGCTGTCGGCCGGAGACGTCAGGACCCCGACCGTCTCGCCGCCGTCCGTGATGGCCGACCCGTACTCCGGGAGCTCATCCCCTCCAACCGGACGGTCACGAACCGGTTGGGCGGGGCCGCGGCCACCGCGCGGGCTTCTCCGTTCCCATGTTGAGCTCGTTGAGCGACACGAACCGGTCCAGACCGAGGTCGAACGGGGTCCGCTGATGCGGCTCGTAGTCGTAGTCGGTCACGATCATCCCGACCTCCACGCGGATCGGTTCGATCGCATCCGGCGCCGTACGGGTGTCGCGCCGGCGCTTTCGACCGCCTCCCAGAGGGTCTCGGCGTGCTCCGGACGGAGGAAGACCTCGTACCCCAGCTCGCCGCTGAACCCCGTCCGGGAGAGCCACACCGGCACGCCACCGACCTGCACCTGCTCCGGGAGGAAATGGAAGTAGCGGAGCGCGTCGAGATCCGCATCCGTGATCGAAGCGCATCAGCTCGCGGCTCTTCGGGCCCTGGATCTGCATGCTGGGAAGCTCCGGAGCGATGTACCGCACCTGGACGTCGAGGCCCTTGGACGCGGCGCCGAAGTACTCCTCGCGTTCGTCCGAGTTCGTGCAGACCCACAGGTGGTCCTCGGCGAAGCGGAAGACGGTCCCGTCGTCCACCAGCAGCCCGTCCTCGTCGACGAACGGGCCGTAACGGACCTGGCCGGCCGTCATGCCGCACGATGTCGGCGGTGTGCACGCGCTGCGCGGCCTCGACGGCGTCTTGCCCGGTGAACTCCCATTTGTTGAGCGGGGACAGATCCCACATCCCCACCCCTCGCGGATGGCGCGGTACTCGGCCGCGGGGTCGCCGAAGTTCGTGACCCACAACCATCCCGCTTCGTCGGAGAAGCCGGCGGCCTTCTTCGAGGTGATCGGGTGGAACGCGGTCTCCCTCGCCATGGGCTCGTTGTACCGCACGGCTGAACCGCGATTCAAGTCTGCGAGGTCGGGGGCCCGTCGCCGCTGGTAGCGCAGCGCGATCGTCTCGGTCTCGGTGACGATGACGTCGACGCCGAGGTCGAAGCTCCCGACGGGAAGCTCCTGCGGGAGGACCTGGAGGTCGAAGGCGATCGCGATCCGCGGCACGCCGCGCCGGGTGCGGCGGAGGAAGCGGTCGTGGAGAACCCTCCCCCGTACCCGATGCGGTGCCCGAACCGGTCGAAGGCGACCCAGGCGTCACGACCCGTTCGAGCATCTCGGGCGCGAGGATCGTTCCGACGGCCGGCTCGCGAGCGCCGAACGACGTTTCCGCAGTGGGTCGCCCGGCTCGTAGGCGACCGCCACCAGATCCCCGTCCTCGATCGCGCGGCAGGCAGACCCGGACGCCCCGAGCATACAGCGCCTCGAGGAGCGGCGGCGTCGCCACCTCCGGACCGGAACGACCAGAACCCCATCACGACCCCACCGTCCCGGACCTCGAGGGAGCGTCAGGAACCGCTGGTGGATCGCCGCGCTGCGTGCGACGCGCTCGGCTTCGCCGAGCGCGTCGCGCAGCGCTGGCAGAACCTGCTCGGATGTCGCGTTTCGCGCCGTTTCAGCTCCGACGCCTGCATCAGGCGCGGAGCGTTGCGGCGAGGAGCTCCGAGCGATCCGCCGGCCCCGCGGCGACCGCGATCAGCCGCGTCGCTCCGGCACCCTCGATCCGGTCACGGAGCCGGCGGAGAGTCGTCCGCCGTTCCCCGCCAGATATCCATGCCGAGACCCTTAGCCGCGCGCTCTCGCCTCGAGCGCGGCGAGCTCCTTCGCGTCCCGGCCGACCAGCACGATCCCGGCCCAGGTCGGCGGAACCTCGGCCGGGTCCCTGCCGGCCGTCGGCGGCGAGCCGCGCCAGATCGCCTACGGGCGACGAACGTGTCCGCATCGAGGCCCCAGGCGTTCCACCCGTCGGCCGACCGGGCGGCGACGCCGATCGCGGTCTCCTTCGTGCCGCCGACCCAGACCGGTGGCGCGCCGGGAGGCAGGAGTGGACCGGTGAGCGCCGGGGTCCACGGCCCTCCGGGCCACGGCCTCCCGCGAAGAGCGACCGGAGCGCGAGCACGGTCTCCTCCAGGAGGGCGACGCGTTCGGGGAACGGCGGATAGTCCAGCCCGAGCGCCGCGTGCTCGGCGCGGCCGTTCGCGTCACCCGCCCCGAGCCCGAGCACGGCGCGGCCGCCGGTGACGGTGTCGAGCGCCGCGGCTTGCTTCGCCAACATGCCGACGGGACGGAACCCCGCCCGGGTGACGAGCACCCCGACGCCGAGCCCGGGCTCCGCGGCCGCGATCGCCGCGAGGCAGCGTGTACGGCTCCGAGCGAGGGACGGTCCGGCGCTCCGGGTGGGAAGAGGTGGTCCGACGCGAACACGGCGTCGTAGCCCGCCGCCGCCGCGCGACCCGCGGATGCCAGCGGGTTTCGCAGGGTCCGCGGTGAAGACCGTGAGGACGAGCCCCAGCTTCATCGACGATCCTCGAGCGCCAACAGCGCCGCGCCCGATCGCGGCGGCTGTCCATCCCGAGGTGCGCCTCCGACGATCGGGACGGCCGGGGCGATACTGCGCAGCCTCCACCGCGTCGACGAACGCCGCGCGCGCCGGGTCGAGGAGGAGGTCGCCCGCGCCGCCGACGCCGCCGCCGACGACGACGGTCGCGGGGTCCAGCACGTTGACCAACCCGGCGATCCCCTCCCCCAGGCGTCGGCCCCACCTCGCGTGATGATGCCGCGCGCGACGGCATCGCCGTCGCGCGCCGCATCGACGACCATGTGACCGGTGACGGCGTCCGGATCGCCCGCCGGCACGCGCCGCGAGCGGCGCGATGCCGGCGCGCCGCGCCCGGCCCTCACGCGTGATGGCCGATGCCGCTCGCCACCGTCTCCCAGCAGCCACGGTTGCCGCAGCCGCAGACGGGGCCGTTCGGCTCCACCGACGATGTGGCCGACCTCCGCCGCGAACCCGTGGGCGCCGCGGTAGAGGAACCGCCGAGGATCGAAGCCGCCCCCGATCCCGGTGCCGACCCCGATGTAGAGCACTGTGGCGACGCCGCGCGCCGCCCCGACCGGATACTCGCCGTAGGCGCCGGCCGTGCGATCGTTCTCGACGATGACCCGCGTTCCGCGCGGCTCGCCCGACCACCTCCCGCGATCGGGGCGTCGCGCCAGGCGAGGTTGGGCGCGAAACCGCAGGACGCCCGTGCCTCCTTCCACGAGCCCGGCGGCTCCGACGCCGACCGCGACGACCTCGGGCCCGACACGTCGCCGAGGGCCGCCACCAGCGTCGCGAGCGTCGCATCCATGTCGTCGGCGGGCGTGCGGACGCACGGCGCGCGCGAGCTCCTTCCCCTCGCTCGTCACGCGCAACGCGACGACCTTCGTGCCGCTGACGTCGATGCCGACGGCCTGCGGAACCGCGTCCTGCTCATCCGATGTCGATCTTCTCGAGCCGCGTGGGGTCGGGCTGGTCTCCCTCGCTGGGCTGCATCTCACTCCGCCCGTGCATCGATCGCCCCACGGAACGCGAGCAACATCTCCGTGCCCGCTCGCAGGAGGTGTTCGATCAGCTTCGGGCTTGAGCGGTTGGACGGCGGTGACGGCCATGGCAGATGGGGCACCATGCGACCGGGCATCCCGTCTGCACGTGGGGACCCTCCGGCGCGCGGGATCCGGCGCCGCCGCTCTCGCGGACGGCGGACGCCCGACCCGCTTCGCGCGCTCGTCCTTCGCGGCCTCGGCCATCGTCAGCCCCTTTCCGGGTCTGCGGGTTGGGACCCGCGACCGAACACGATCTCCAGATGGTCGCCCGCGAGTTCGCTTCGCGGACGACCATGCGCTTCAGCGACTGCGGCAGGATCAGGTTGCGCTTGTACGACCCGACGCGGACGACCAGCTCCTCGCCGCGCCGGTGGATGTCCATGTCGTCGCGGGAGACGAACGGGAGCCGCATCCGACAACACGTACCCGTCGTCGCGTCTTGCGCACACGGATCGGGTCGTCGTGGTACAGGATCGACGACCGCGATCCAGCTCACCGTAGACCTCCTCCCCCATCTCCTCGAGCAACGGGATCCCCACCATCTCGCGATCGAACAACCGGGAGAGGAGGATCGGCACTGGCTCGAAGGACTCGTGCACCGTCGCCAGGTGCTCGGCCTGGATGTCCTTCCACTTCCCGAAGTACGGGTCGGTGACGTCGGGTGGCAGGACCCGGTTCACGACGACCGCGTCGACGCGGTACCCGAACAGTCCGAGATACGTGTAGGTCCGGCGCGCCTCGGCGATCACCATCTTCTCCGGGTTGACCACGAGCCGGACCGACGGACGACGGCCTCGTCCGTCGAGGATGACCTTCACCGCGTCGAGGTTCCGGTGGAGCCGCTCGACGGCCTCGAAGACCTGATCCGACGCGATCGGGAAGCGAGGTCATCCTCGACACGAGCGGACGAACCGCCTTCACCACCTTCCGCTCCACCGGGAAGATGCGCTCGATGTACCAGCTCATGATCTCAGGCAGCGACAGGAGCCGCAGCGTCTCGGCGGTGGGAGCGCAATCGACGACGAGACAGTCGTAGTTGCCGCTCTCGACGTGGGTCTTCACATCGATCGAGGCGAAGATCTCGTCGAGGCCCGGGATCACGGTCAGCTCTTCGGCCTGGATCGTCTCGGTGCCCGCCCAGTTCATCAGCTGGACCATGTAGTCCTGGATCTCGCGCCAGTTGTCCTCGAGCCGCTCCTGCGCGTCGATCTCCTGGCCCCACAGGTTCTGCGATGATCCGGGTCGGCGCATTCCCGATCCGCGTCTCGAAGGAATCGGCGAGCGAGTGCGCGGGTCGGTGGACATCACCAGCGTCCGCTGGCCGGCCTAGGCGGCCCGGAACCGCGGTGGCTGCCGCGATCGGTCGTCTTGCCGACCCTGCCTTTGCCCGTGAACAGGATGACCCGCATCGGCCAGCCTAGCTTCGCGGCCCTTCCACGTCAGCGGGTCGCGAACGAGAGCGAGGATGGCGATGACGTTGATGGTCGCGTGCGCGGCCATCGAGGCGACGAGCGTGCGTCGATGCTCGAAGACCGCGGCGAGGATCACGCCCATCAGGGCGAGCCCGAAGAACCGGATCGGCTCGACGTGCACGAACGCGAAGAATCCACCCGACAGGAGCGCGGCCCACACGAACCGCATCCGTCCACGCAGTCCCTGGAACACGAACCCCCGGTAGTAGACCTCCTCGCAGATCGGAGCGAGGCAGACCGCCATCGCGGCGTCGATCACGAGCCACGGCCCCGCCAGGTCCTGGAGCGAGGTACGTCGTCGTCGGCTGATGACCCGTGATGCGCGCGTACGACCTCGACCGTGATCGCGATCGCGACCGTGCCGGCGAGGACGGCCCTCGATCCCCGCACCGATCCCGGCGAAGACGTCGCGCGCACGCCACCCGCCGCGGCGCAGGCCGAGCGGGCGAGGGAGCCCCGGGTGCGCCGGACGAAGACGACGATCGGGACGAGCAGGCTGAGCTGCTGGATCGACCGTCACCAGGACGGCTCCGCCGTCCGAATCCCATCCCAAGAACCCGAAGACGAGGTAGTTCGCGAACAACACCAGCCCGAACGGCACCAGCGCGATCGGGATGAACTCGTTGAGGCTCCAGAGCCGAGCGGCCATCGGTCCTCACCATCCGGACGAGGAGGGACCGGTTGCGGGACGGGCTGCATCGCCGTGGCCGCGAGCGGCTCGACGCTCATCAACCCATCTCGACGCGTCGTTTCAGCCGTTCGAGCGCGTTCTCGATCACGCGACGGGCGCCCTCCGTCCGGATGAACCCGGGAACGAGCGGACCGAGCTCGACGGCCAAGCGGTAGGTGACCTGCGTCGTGTCGGGATCGACCTCATCGAGGAGGTACTCGCCGCGGACGTCGCGCACGGCTCCGTGAGGCGTCGGTCGAGTCCCACGAGATGGCCGTGTCGCCCGCCGCGTACCGGTAGCGCAGGGTGTACGAGGCCTGCCCAGGACCGGGACGTCGACCTCGAACGCGACCTCGGTCGGCCGGCCTCCTTCGCCCCGCTCGCGGACGTCCGCCGACCGGACGTCGGCCCATTCCGGGTAGGCCTCGTAATCCTCGATCACCTCGACGACGTCGTCGATGGGTGCCTCGATCAGGATCGATCCCTCGGCGTGTTCCATCAGCGCAATGCTACCGGTGGGCCGCGCTGACGGCGCCGAACACCAGCAGGCCCACACCGACGAACACGACGCCGACGAGCGCCCACATCAGGACCTTCGTCTCCACGAGCAGGTCGCCGCCCTGCGCGCAGCCCGTAGGCCTCCACCGCGGACATCGCGTAGACGCCGATCCCGGCGAGGAGGAACAGGATGAACGCGGCCACGAGCGCTCCGGATCCGGCGGCCGCCACCGCGAGCGACGCGCCGAGCCCGAACGGTGACGGCGAACAGCACGCCGCGCGCGAAGCCCGTCCAGACCGCGGCCCACGGCACGGTGTCCGAGGCCGGGAAGATCGACGAACGGATCGCCGCGTCGCGCGGCTCGATCGCGTGCCCGTTCATCCGGAACGCGCATCACCTGCGCGAACGGCGTGCCGCACGTCGCACAGGAATCCAGCTGGATCAGGTTCTTCCCGCCACACACCGGGCACGGCCAGAACGGCATCAGCCGTTCCGTCGCTTCGGCGGCGCCATCGGCGGCGGTCGCCTTCTCGCGGTTCCGCCGGTCGCGGGGCGAGCGGGAGGGTCGGGAGCCCGACGGAGCGGCGCGAAGCACTGGCCGCACCACGCCGCATCCTCGGAAACCAATGCACCGCAGTTGGGACATCGGCGCTCTTCATCGGGCACGGCCGAAGGGTACCCCTCGAACGAGACGCGACGAACGACCCTCAGCCCGCCGCGGCGCGGAGCCATCCGGCCAGCCGGTCGGCGATCACCGGCCACGTATGCGACCGGACGACGCGCGCACGCCCGGCCTCACCCATCTTCCGCGCGAGACCGGGGTCGGCGAGCAGGGTCGCCACCGCGTCGGCGACGGCGTCCACACGTCGCCCGTCGACGCACAACCCGGTCTCGCCGTCGATCAGGGCCTCCGGGGCGCCGCCGGAGTCGCCGACGACGACCGGACGGGCGCACGCCGCCGCCTCGATGAAGACGTTGCCCCAGCCCTCGACCTCGAGACCCGCAGCGCGGGTGCGACAGGGCATCGCGAAGCACGTCCCCGACGGCGTAGTACCCGGGGAGGTCATGCCTCAGCTCACCTCGCCCGCGAAGAGGACCGAATCGGCCGGCGCCGCAGTCGCCATCGCGCCGGAGCTTCGCTTCGTAGGGGCCGCCGCCGACGATCAGCAGCGTGGCCTCGGGACGCGGGCTCGGATGGATCCCATCGCCCGGATCAAGACGTCCTGACCCTTGCGAGGGACGAGCCTGCTGACGCACACGACGAGCGGTCGGTCCCCGACGCCGAACGGCGCCCGGATCGCGTCGGTCTCGAGGTCCGGCCGGAACCGTTCGACGTCAGCACCCGGGTAGAGCACCGAGACGGGCACGCCGGCGGGCACCGCGGTCCGCAGGCAGTCCGCGCGATGAAGGCCGAGCACATCACCGCGACCCGGGATGCCCGCGAGGTTGCGCGCCGCATCGCCGCGTGCGTCCCAGGAGCGATCGACAACCAATACTCGAAGCCGTGCGCCGCGGCGATGTACGGATACCCGTCCTCGGCCAACGCCGGCCCGAGGAGGGCCAAGCGGATACGTCGCGCCGAACAGCGACGACCTCGGCGCCGAGCTCGCGCGCGGCGGCCGCGCACCCGTCGCCCGACGTTCCTGGTCAGGAAGAGGGAGCGTTCCGGCTGGCGGAAGACCGCGAACGGGGCCTCCGCGTCGTACTCCGGAGGCGCCGTCCGCGGTGGGCAGAACACGCCGACCCGGTCCCCAGGCAAGGCCCGCACCAGTGCCTCGAGCGTCCGTTGGATGCCTCCCACACGCGGCGGGAAGTCGTTCGTGACGACGAGGGTGGTCGGAACTTCCATCGTGCCGATAATCCCAGAGGAGCCCGAAGCACACCGAGGGGATGAGAACCGGCATGGATGCAGGTGTCCGAGCAGCGAGCTCGCGGCGCTCGAGGAGGAACGCGTGCCTTCCTCGATCGGTCCGCCTGGCGCAAGGTCCGGGTCACCGGCGCGGACGCCGTCACCTGGCTCGGCGACCTGCTCACGGCCGACATCGCCGGGCTGGAGCCGGGGCGGGGGTGTCGCTCGCTGCTGCTCACCCCACCGGCCGGATCCGCGCCGACGTCCAGGTCGCCCGTCGCGACGACGATCTCTTCCTGCTCCAGGCGCCCGGAGCAACCGGAGCACATCGGGCTGGCCCTGAGTACCTACGTCTTGTCCGCCGATGTCTCGCTCGAGGACCGGACCAACGACCTCGCGTTGTTCACCGTCCCAGGCCGCGCCGCCGCGCTGCGTCGGCATCCACGGAGCGACCGGAACCGTCGAGCGTCGGGCCCGGCATCGACGTGCTCGTCGATGCCGGGAAGCCGGCATGGCGGTTCGTCGAAGCGTGCATCGCCGCCGGCCTCGAAGAGGCCGGCGGCGACGCCTACGAGGTCTGGCGCGCTGCGCCGCGGGATCGCCGCGGATGGGGCCGGACTTCGATCGAGCGCTCGCTGCCTGCCGAGGCTGGGCTCGAGGCCGCGATCGATTCCGAGAAAGGGTGCTTCCTCGGCCAGGAGGCGGTCGCCCGGGTGCGGAACCTCGGGCATCCGCCCCGGCTCCTCCGCCACCTCCACGGTCCGGGCGTCGGATCGCCGCCGGCGAGGCGGTGTTCGCGGGGACGAGCGCGGTCGGAGAGGTCACCAGCGCGGCTCCTGGACGGGAGGGAGCACAGTCATCGCTCGAGTCCGGTGGGACGCCGCGGTCGAGCCGCTGACGGTCTCCGGCGGCCGTTCGCTGGCAGCAGCGCTCGCCGAGAGCTAGTTCGTTCGAGTCATTTCATGTCCCCCTGTTAGGTGAGGGCGCAATGGGTGCCTTCGACCTCTTCCCTTGGCGCCGAGCGCTCTGTGTATGAATCGGCCCCGGCCTGCCCGCGGCCGCGAAGGGGGTGCGACCAAGGTGAGGATCGACCGGTTCCCTGACGTTGATGTGGATGCGCTTCCTGCCAACCCGTCCCCCCGGATCTGCTGGCGGGACCGCGCCGCCTGCTTCGGGATCGACCCCGATGTCTTCTTCCCGATCTCCGAAGAGGAAGCCGGGCCGGCGCTCACCTTCTGCAACGTCTGCACGATCCGCGAAGAGTGCCTCGCCTGGGCGCTCAAGAACGGTGAGCGCTACGGCGTGTGGGGCGCGACGACGGAGCAGCAGCGCCGCCGGCTGCAGCGGCACGTCGCCTGACGCGCCCTCTTCGCGCGGATGCAGCCAGTCGCCAGCCGCTCGGCGTCGCCCCTAGACTGAGTCGCGTGGAGCCCGACCGCACGCCGATCGACGCCGTCGCGCCCGCTCCGGATCGGCTTCGTCGGTGGCGGCACGCGACCTCCCCACTGGTACGAGGAGCACTGGCGGAGCGCCGTGCTTTCCGCAACGATCGATCATTCGGTTCGCGTCCGGCTCGTGCCGCCGCGAGGACCGGGAGATCGCGGTCCGCTCGCTCGACCTCGGACGACATGGTCGCGTACCACCTCGATCGAGGGCCGCGCGTACGACGGGGTCGCTGGACCTGCCGAAGGCCGCGATCGCGCGGATGGGCATCACGACGGTGTGTCGATCTCCAGATCGAGAGCGACGCACCGCCGGGGAGCGGCCTCGGGCGGTTCGGTCGGCGCTCGTGACAGCCGTCGTCGCCGCCCTCGCGATGCTCGACGGACCGCCAGCTCTCAGCGCATGAGGTCGCGCGCCCTGTCGCACCGTATCGAGCGCGAGGATCTCGGGATCAGCGGCGGCTGGCAGGACCAGTACGCGGCCGCGTTCGGCGGCTTCAACTTCCTCGAGTTCTCGCGCGCGACGTCTCCGTGAGCACGGTGCGCGCAAGCGAGCAGACGCTCGCGGCGCTCAGCCGGCAGCTGCTGCTGTGCTACACGGGCAGCGTCCGCCGGAACGTCGGTCTGATCGATCGCCAGATCCGGCTGCACCGCGAGGGGCGCGGAGACACGATCCTCGGGGATGAAGCGCCTCCAGGAGATGGCGTTCGCGATGCGCCACGCCGTCGAGCGGGGCGATGTCGAGGACGCTCGGGTCGTTGCTGGGCGACGAGGCCTTCCTCGCCAAGAAGCAGATGAACCCGTACATCACCGAGCACACCGCAGATCGAGGAGATGCTCGGAACCGCCGCACCGCGCGGCGCGATCAGCGGCAAGATCTGCGGGGCAGGCGGGTGGCGGCTACCTCCTCCTCGCTGGCCCTACGCCTTCGGCGCACGAGCGATCCGGGCGCGCGCTCCCGGAACGATCCGGCGGGCAGTTCGCGGCGTTCGCCTTCTCACCCGCGATGGGGTGCGAGCGAGCGCGCGGGCGCGACGTGTCGGGCACCGTCGGCATGAACTCGCAGGTTCGCGCCCTGGTCGACCGTGACTGGAACGATCAACGTCGAGCGGACCACATCCATCGATCCCGAGCAGATCGAGCTGATCCCTGGATCCGCGGAGGCGCTCGTCCGCCTCCGCGAGGAGGTCGGGATGGGCATCGTGATCGTGACCAACCAAGCCCACGTCGGCCGCGGCGAGCTCACCCGGCGGACCTCGACCGGATCCATGGGCGTTGCTCGCGCTCTGGCGGACGAGGGCACGCTGGGCTCAATTCATTACCTACCTTGCAACACTCAGCTTTGCTTTGAGCACTTCCAGGCTGGGGCTGGCTGGAGTTGGCACCGCTCAAGCAGGCTCCAGTGCTCAGCTCATTCAGCTGCTGGCAGCTCGGCTGAGACCCAGGCCGCTCAGAACCCATTGCTCTCATCCTCACAGGTGCCCAGGTTTCAGAAGAGCAGCCATCAGCAGACTACTCTGTTCCATCGACTCCCAAACACTAACACAGCGTGGAGATCCCTTCACTATAGGCCAGGAGGGCATGTTCCCATAGCCGGGAACAAC
>ERZ1370068.4860-contig-3911_pt1 | contig 67083 bp, 114 predicted proteins | sample MGYA00561227_ERZ1370068 | MGnify/ENA primary metagenome ERZ1370068 (study PRJEB38410, sample SAMEA6850437) | metagenome | study: Metagenomic assessment of the ecological functions of the soil: analysis of the soil microbiota associated with the... | reverse complement strand
TTATTACTTCGTTCAGTTACGTATTTGCTCCATACTCTCGACCTCCCACGCCAACAAGGGTTTGGGCTCTGGTTGTTTGACCATCAGTAGACCAGGCCACTTGGCTCAGACTGGCTCTAGTGGCTGGTGCGGCTCCGGCGGCAACTCCACGCGTATGGGATCGGACGACCGCGCTGCGCCGCCGGACAGCACGATGCCCATCACGCCCGCTTTGCGGATCAGATGGCCCTGCGCGTCGTGGTCCAGCACCGCTGCCAGCAGACCCGGCTGCAGGCGCTCGAGCTGGGCACAGGGGTTGCGCAAGCCGGTGATCTCCACAACTGCCTCGCTGTGCCCAGGTGCAGCCGTCGGCTCACCACCGGCAGGCGCAGCAGGTCAATGCCACGCGTTGGTGATATTCTCCCCCATCTCCCCGGCGCGCACGGAGAAGCCGCCAGCGCGCAGCTCGTCATGCAGTTCGGCGTGGATCAGGTGCACTTGCCGCAGGTTGGGCTGGCTCGGATCGCGAGCCACGCGCGAGCGATGCTTCACCGTCACCCCCATATGCGCGTCGTCCTCCACCCTAACCCCGCTAGCAGTTGGATGCTCGGCTGTCCCTGGCTTCGTCAGAGTATGGGACGCACTCCTGTGCACCGCCTCGACCATCCCGTCCATCACCTGCTCCTTCTCATCTCAGATCACCACACTCACCCGCATGTGCTGTGGAGTTGTCTTGCCTGGGTACGGAGTGTATGACGGTTGGACGCCCAACGCAATACTGCACGCACAGCCGTGCCGCGCTGCCGTACCGTGCCTTCCTATCCGGGCACTACCTTGGGTGCACCGGACTGCATCACGACGAGTTCAGTGCCTCCACTACCCTCTCCCAGCAGGAGAGGTAGTGAGCATAGCCACCGCATGGCGTTACCCGCCAGTGCGCCGGGAGTATGTTTTGGAGATCCGCGATGCCACACTGCGCCGCCATCCACTGCTCGGTGTACAGGCCGTCCTTATAACTGGATTGCTCCGGGGCATACGCCGTCTGCCTGACCCCCTGGGGGCTGTCACCAGTGGCCCCAGGGTCCGGCGCGTCCAACAAGGCTGCCTGGGGCTCTGCCGCCATAAGCGGGATTGGTCGCGCTCAGGCGCGGCGCAAAAGCCCGCAAGGTCATGTAGGCCAGCGTGCGGCGTGACAGCCTCAGCACGGTCAGGGAAAGGCGCGTAGGTAGTCGTTGACCTCTTCCAGAGGGTAGCACGCGTCCGGGGGCCAGCTCAGCCGTGTTGTAGAACAGCGCCGGTGCGGTCACGACGTGCGTGGCTCCCGGCTGCAGGGCGGCGGTGAGCAGGGCCATATCGTTGCCCCACCACAACCACGCGCCTGGGGTCCAGCTCACGCCGTGTCAGCAAAAATTGCAAACCCCTGACGCTATCTCCGCCACGATGCCTCGAAAGATGTACGACGCAGCCTGGTCAATGCCGTCGGTGAGCAGGCCGGGAAACATCGCGGCGTAGGGCGTGTCAGCGTTCGCGTTGCCCGCGCCCGGCTAAGGCGAAAGTCATGTACCGGCTGCGTTGCAGGTTCGCCGTGCCCTGGGGGATGATTTCCAGCACACTCTGGTACTTCGGCACATAGTAAAGAGCCGGGAAGGGACCATCCCCGGTCGGGATGCTGAGATAGCCGAACAAGCGATAGGGGCCAAGGCTGGTGAGTCGCACGCCGTAGAGGGTGGCAAAGTCGGTGCTCCTGAGGGGTAGCGCGTCAATCTCCGGGCAAGCGGGATAGGCTGCTAAAGCGTCAAGGGTCTGCTGCCAGTACTGGTCAAAATCTCCTGGTCTCTGGTCCATCACGGGTTTACCTCTCGGACAACAGATGCTGCGCGAAGAACCGGTCACAATGGCGTTGTGCTTGTAGCGTCCGGCATCGTGGCCATGGCCATCATAGGTGTACAACTGCTTGTCCGTAGCGCCAATCCGGTTGCACAGCGCATAGCCGGTCTCTGGCGGACAGACATTGTCCTGGAGCCGATATTCACGATGATCGGACACGTGATCTTGTCGGCAAAGTTGATGCCATCAAAATAAGCGACAGGTCTCACTCGACGGCGCGGCGACTATCAGGATGCGCGCGTAAAAATCGTTGATCTCCTCATAGGGATAGGTGTGCGTCAGCGCGATGGCATCCATAAAGCCACGGAAGTACGGCGCTCCCGCCGCCGGCGGCGCCGTATTTCTGGGCGCATAGCCGCCGTGGTGATGGTGAAGACACCAACCCTGGCTGCTCCAGGTCACACCAAGGCGCGTCGGGTCGACCTTCAGGGCAGTGCTAACAAAAATCGATTCCACGCGCCAGGCGTCCACGTAGAAGCCTCGGTAGGCATACGTGTGCCGATCCACAATGTTATACGTCAGCAAATTCGGATAGCCGGGATTGAACTGACGATGACTGCGCAGTTGCCGCGTGGTGCGACCGACAGGGCGCCATACCCCTGACGCCCACTCTTTGGGAATCAGGGGTCCGCCTGATAACCCGGCAACAAGAGGACGGCCGGGAGCCGCGCGGCCCGGCGGGTCGGGCGGCAATACCAGGCGGCGATACGCACTGCTCCGGGCTGAGTGTAGAACACCTGGAACACTTCGACCTCTTCTGACGTCTCGAGAGGGTCAGGGATTATCTCGAGCTCTAGCGGGATCGCTGCCGCCTGCTGGAGCACCCACCCCAGAAGGCGTCAAAATCGTCAGGTTTTTGTTACTATGGACTGGTAGTCGATTGGTGCGGCTTTTGGCATGGTTTCCCCTCGTGCGACGTCCTACGCGAGATAATCACCGCCATATGGCCTGCCCCCGCAGTACGCGCGCCGCAGAGGGAGGGTGATCGGGTCCGTTACCTCTGATTCACGAAGCAGTGGAGAGCATTTATACGATTGCGTTCCTGGGGCGACAACTCCCGGCAGTCTCCTGCTCAAGACAGCATGATAAAGGAAAGCAGAATAGCGCCAATGCGGTGTGCACGTCCCAGCCGTGGGCAACCGTGCTTAGAGACGCGGGTATGCAGAGGCAGCAGACGCCCATTGTCAAAGATCTGGTTCTCGTTGGCGGTGGACACAGCCATGTCACCGTGCTCAAGCAGTTTGGCATGCACCCCTTGCCTACGGGGGTGCGCCTGACGGTGATCTGCCGCGACGTGCACACGCCCTACTCGGGCATGCTGCCGGGCTTTCTGTGCCGGGCACTATGCGTATGACGATGTCCATATTGACCGCAGGACCCCTGTCGCGGTTTGCCGGGGCCAGACTGTATCACGACGACGTCATCAGGGACTCGACCTCGCCAACCGGACTGTGCACTGCCGTCAATCAGCATCCTGATGTGCTCTATGATGTGTTGTCGCTCAATATTGGCTCCACTCCGGGCTTTGCGCAGGTGCCTGGCGCTGAGCAGGTGGTGGTGCCGTCAAGCCCCATCAGCACGTTTTGTCCAACGCTGGGAGCACCTCGTCACGCGCGTGCTGGCGGCGCCTGATGGCGTCCCGCATTGGCGTGGTGGTGGGCAGGGGCAGGCGGCGTCGAACTGACCCTGGCCATGCAGTTCCGGCTGCTTAGCACGTGCTCCGATGACGCCGGCCGCACCGACACAGTGGAGTATCACCTCTTTCAGCGGCTCCCCCAGCATTCTCCCCGCCTCGCAATCGGCGCGTCAGGCGAAACTGCGCCGGGTCCTGGCAGCGCGTGGGATCCATGTGCACGAAGGCTGCCGGGTGGTCGAAGTGTACAAGGAAGGGGCTGCGCTGTGCGGATGGGCGCGTGTACGAGCTGGAGGAAATCCTGTGGGTGACGGACGCCGCGGCCCCGGCCTGGCTGGCCGAGGCGGGACTGGCGGTGGATGAGCGCGGCTTTGTGCTGGGTGCATGCGGCTTTACAATCGGTGTCACATCCGGACGTGTTTGCGGCTGGGGATGTTGCCGCTGTGGCTCCACTATCCCCGTGAAAAGCGCCGGCGTGATCGCCGTGCGCCAGGGCAAACCGCTGGCTCGGAACTCCTGCGCCGAGGCCTGATAGGGGCGCCCGCGCCTTTTATTGCCGCAGAAAAGTGGCTGGCCCTGATCAGTACCGGGCGACAAGTACTGCCATTGCCTCGCGTGGCGGCTGTGGTCGTCGAGAGGGAGTTGGGTGTGGCGCTGGAAGGACTGGATCGATCGCCGTTTCATGCGCGCACGTACAACGCGCTCCCCGCTCTGGCGCCAGCGGAGCCGCTCGATCTGCCGCGCGGACTGGCAGGGGAAGGTGTACGGCAGAGGTTGGCGGATCTGGCCATGCGCTGTGGTGGCTGTGGCGCTAAAGTAGGCGCCACCGTGCTCCAACGCGCCCTGGCACGCCTGCATCCCACTGCGCGCGCCGATGTGCTCATTGGTCTGACGCATCCGACGATGCCGCCGTCGTGGCCGTGCCTACGGAGTAAGGTCATGGTGCACACGGTGGATTTCTTTTCGGGCCATCGTGGATGACCCGGTATGTGTTTAGCAAGATTGCGGCCAATCACAGCCTGGGCGATATCTTTGCCATGGGGGCCGAAGCGCAGACTGCCCTGGCCATTGCCACCGATGCCCTATGGGGTGGAAACCAAAGTCGAAGACCGCTGGCCCGAGATGTTGCTGGGGGCAGAGGGAGGTGCTGCACGAGGCGGGCGCCGTACTCGTTGGCGGGCACTCCAGTGAAGGCGCAGAACTCGCGCTGGGGTTTTGCCATCAATGGCCTCGTCGATCTGGAGCACTGTTTGCGCGCAGAGCGGGATGCGCCCTGGCGGTCGGCTCATCGTGTACCAAAGGCGCTGGGGACGGGCACGCTCTTTGCCGCCGACATGCGGCAGCGCGCCAAAGGTCGCTGGATCACTGCGGCGATAGCCCCGATGCGCTAGTCAAATCGCCCTGGAGCGCAGTGTCTGCGCGACCATCGGGCACAGCCTGCACTGACGTCACAGGCTTCGGTCTGCTGGGGCACCTGGTCGAAATGACCTGCGGCCTCCGGGGTGGACGTGACCCTGGAGCTGGGCCAGATTCCCTGGCTCGATGGGGCGGAAGAGACCGTCAGAGCGGGGCTGCTCAGCTCGCTGCAACCGCAGAATGTGCGCTTGCGTCGGGCCATTCGCAATCTGGACGCGGTGGTGAAGCATCGCCCCTCTATCCGTTGCTGTTCGACCCACAGACGGGTGGCCGCCTGCTGGCCAGTGTCCACCTGACCATGCGAGCTTGTCTCGCCGCGCTGCAAACCCATGGCTATGACCGGGCGGCCATCATTGGCACCGTGCAACCACGCAGACCGACCAGGGGGAGCCGATAACGATTGTGGGGCTGCTCGGTGGGGCAGCATCTGCGGCTCCGCGTAACTGGTTGCCAGCTTCGCGATACGCGGTGAAGGAGGATGACTCCATGTTCGACGGCTTCCGCAGACGCAGATCCAGACGTCTGACCCCCAGGTCGCGATCCATCTGCGTTACGGCGGCAACGATCGCCGCTGCTCCTGCTGCACGGGGAATCCCTGACCCATGTGCACTGGCACCTCGTAGCGCCGCAGCTGGCCCAGGGATTTCACGGTGGTCGTGGCGGACTTGCGGGGCTATGGCGACAGTGGCAAGCCGCGCAGGACTGCCCGATCACAGCAACTACTCGTTCCGGCGCATGGCACAAGACCAGGTCGAGGTCATGGCGGCGCTCGGGCTTCGACCAGTTCTTCGTCGCCGGCCGCGACCAGGGCGCCGCACGGCCTATCGCATGGCGCTCGACCATCCCGGAGAAGGTCCGCAAGTTTGCCAGTATTGATATCCTTCCACGCATTACCTCTGGACGCATGTCAGCCGGGAGTGGGCGCTCAATTCGTTTCACTGGACCTTCATGACGCAGCCCTACGATACTTCCGGAGCAGTTCCTGGCGGGCAAGGAACGCTACTACATCGAGCAGACAGCTCACAGCCATGGGCATTGGGAAGGGCGGCTTTCGCCCGGAGACGATCGCCGAGTATACGCGGTGCTGCACGCCGGCGCAGCTGCACGCGGTGTGCGAGGACTACCGTGCTGGGGCGACGATCGACTTCGCAGATGGACCGTGCCGATGTTGAGGCGGGACATACGATCAATGTCCGGTGCTGGTCATCTGGGGGACCCAGAGTCATGCGGAAAAGATGTTTGACCCACGCGTTGCCGAGCCGCCATATACGCGTTCTCTGCCCCAGATTCTGCCCCCTGCCGTGCGCGGGCATTGCCCCGCCGAACAGCTGCCGGAGGAGACGTGGCTGCGGCACTCTGACACATTCTTCGAAGCCGTAGGCAGGAGACCTGGGCCACCACAGGAGGCAACACCGCCCGGGCGGTGCAGAGGTCGAGGCGATCGCCGCTGCGGCGAGGGCGGAAGGATGAGAGGGTTGTCGGCGCGTCGCGTTCCCGGAGCCCTCATTCTGGGATCTTTCGTCCTCGGCTGCGCCGTCAGCACACAACCTCAGGGGCGCCCGCCCTGTGCCCAGGCAGCACCCGCCACTGTGGTCATGCCACCACCGCCGCGACACACGCACCGTGCAGGAGAGGCCAGTTGACAGTCAGGACGACCACCAGATACGCTTGCCCGTGTTGAGGCAGAAGCACGATGTATCGCTTATCATCCTTACTGGTGCGAAGGGGGACCTATGAGTGCACCTCAACGCTGGCCTATACAGTGCATAGCTATAGCACAGGGACGCATGGCCGGGCCATCTGTAATGCCCGCACGCATCATTTCGTCTCCGGATGATGTCGGCGGCGATGAGATCGGCGCCGCCGAACTATTTCTCTCTGGGGGTGTCGGCCTGTGCCGTGAATATGGTCGAACGGCTCGCCAAGCAGGATCGGGTTCCCCTGCAAGTGGATGGACGTGCGCGTCGAAGCCTATCGGCGATCCAGAGCAGAGCCCCGGAGACCTGACAGTCTTCGATGCCATTCGCGTGTACTTCGAGATGCGGGGGCATTACCCTGAGCATGCCGAGGGTCTCGTGGAAACCTGGAAACGTCGGTGCCCGCTGTACGGGTCGGTGGCCACAGCGACAGAGGATACGGCGGTGACACGCTCACCTCCCATGCTGAGCCGCGTGGCGTGCTCGCTCAGTAGAGGCTGGGTGGGCCAGCACGTGTGGAGAGGGTACCCTGGCTCCATAGCGTGTGGGGATAGCTGCATGCCATAGGAGGGAGGAGGAGACCGCATGGCGACTACCGGATACAGCACGTGCCCGTAGGCGACTGCTGCGCCTACCGGCGCTGGCGTCTCAAGGCTCGTGATGGGCGGCGTGATCCTTCAGGCCGTTGCAGAAGCTTCGTGGTGCTTTGCCCCATGGCGCTTCCCAGCCTAGTACAGCCTGGCGGAAATATGTATCCCGTCGCGGCACGGGAGGTCATGTCAAAACAATTGGCTTCCCCGCGCCAAACTGGCGCGGCATTTGCGCGGTACGCAGTACTAGCCGATCCCCTGCCAGGGTGCTGTCAACCCGCACCGCACCGTCTGCGGGTATGAAGCCGGAGAACAGCTCCGGGATGCAGGATCTCAGCGATGATTTCCAAGCCCTGCACCAAGCGCGGCCCAGAGCGGCTGGTGCTAGGCGCCAGCGTCCATGGCGAAAATCTGGTGGTGTCGCACCGTCCGGCAGGTCGTCCCAGCCTGGTTTCGCCGCCAGGATGGGCAAATCCTCCAGCGGAGCGCTGCGCCGTAGCCACACAGCATCAGGATGATCATCTCCGGCTGGCTCTCAACCACCGCCTCCCGATCGAGCCGGAAGGAGCCGGTTTCCTTGTCGCCGAAGCAGTTGACGCCCCCAGCCATGTCGATCATCTCCGGCACCCAGTGGCCGCCACACATGACCGGCTCGGCCCACTCGGGGATGCAGCACGCGCGGGCGTGTCGTCGCCTGCGCCGCTCGCTCCGCCACGGCGGCAATGCGGGCCTGCAAGCCGGCCACGATCTCCTCGCCTCTGGCTCCAGTGCCGGTGGCGGCAGCCACCCGCCGGATGTCGTTGAGCACGTCGCCGACGTACTGCAGGTCGAGGGACAGGATCTGCGGCGTCTTTGCCAGGCGCAGGACTGCATTCCGTGACCTGGACGGGATGAGATCGCGCACACCTCGCAGATCGCCTGGCTCAGCAACAAATCCGGCTCGGCGGCTTTGCAGCGTTTCCAGGGCCACCTCGTAGATGCCAAGGTCCCTCTTGCAAGCGCTGTCCGATAATCTGGCTGATGTCGCCGCTGCTTAAGGGCGGGTCAATGTGTTCGAACAGGCTCCGCACCACTTTGGGCTTAGTGGCGGGCCTCAGCAGGGTAGTCACACTCGAAAGGTCACGCCGTACAACTGGTCGTGCAGCCCCAGGGCGTAGACGATTTCCGTGGCGCTAGGCAAAAACGAGCAAATCCGCATGGGGCACTTCTCCTCCACTAGATACACCACAACTCGCCAGCATCCTCGCTGGTCGGGAGCGAGGTAATGACTGGACCAAAAGTCGCGTCGCCCGTTGACCGAGATCATTAGTGTTCGCCCATCCACTGACCTGTCCGCAGGTAGTGCACGGCTGCCAGCGCGGCTGTCGCTCCGTCTCCTGCAGCAGAGATCAGTTGTCGTGCTGAATCGCCGCGCACATCGCCAGCAGCCAGTACGCCGGGAACTGCCGTGCGCATCCACAGGTCTGTGACAATCTGTCCGCGCCCGTTGAGCGGCACGAGGCCATCGAGAAACTGGGTGTTTGGGGTGAGACCAAGGTACGGAAAGACGCCCGCCACGTCGAGAGCCGACTGCTCACCAGTCTTGACATCTTCCACCTGGAGGCGCTGCACGACGCCATCACCTTCGATCGCTCGCACCACCGTATTCCAGCGGAACGTGAGCTTCTTGTTTGCCTGCGCGCGTTCCTGCAAGAGCCGACAGGCACGGAGCGTATCACGGCGATGCACAATCGTCACCTGCGAGGCGTACTGGGTCAGGTAGAGGGCCTCGTCCAACGCGGCATCGCCGCCACCGATCACGGCCACCGGCTGCTCCATGAACATGGCCCCATCACACGCGGCACAGTGCGATACACCGCGGCCGAAAAATGCCTCTTCCCCTGCAACCCCAAGCGGCGTAAAACTCGATCCGGTGGCAATGATCAACGCGCTGCGCGCTGTACTTCGCCGTCGCCCGTGTGCAGTACCTTCAGCTCCCCTTCAAGACGCACGGCCTCAACATCAGCGAGCTGTACGCCTAAGCCAGAGTTCATCGCCTGTTGCTGCAACAGGGGACCCGAGCGTATAGCCTGCCACTCCGTCAGGAAATCCTGGGTAATTTTCGATGTGCTCGCAGTTGAGCACCTGTCCACCGGCCGCCATACGTTCCGAGTAAGAGCGCCCGGCACCGGTCTCTCGCGGCATACATCCCGGCCGTGAACCCGGCCGCTCCGCCGCCAATAATGACGATGTCGTGACGTCTCAGCCATATATCTCCTTCGGCAACTGGTGGATTGAGTCGAAGCACCTCTACAAACATGGTGCGCCAGTGTGGGCAGACAATAAGCGATACACGGGCAAAAGGCAAGACGAGTAGAGCCAGCGCCGCGGCATCGAGAGGCTCAAGCCCTTGACGATGGGTTCGAGGCAGACAGGGCAGCAAAAATACCGTATAATGGGTGACATATAGGCGATCGTGGGGTACTGTTGCCGGTATGCCGTAGGAGAGCGTGACGATGGCAGAGACACTCTACCTGAAGCAGATGGAATGCGGGCCAATGCAGAATTATGTGTCATCTCATTGGCGATCCGGCCACACGCCAGGCGGCGGTCGTCGATCCAGCCTGGGACGTTGAGCGCATCGTGCAGGCGGCCCAGCAGGACGGCTACACCATCAGCAAGGTGCTCATCACCCATACGCATCAGGACCACACCGGCGGCGAACTCTTTGGCCACTACATTCCAGGCGTGGTCGAGCTCGCTGGAACTGGTCGACGTGCCGGTGTACGTGCACAAGACTGAGACGCATATCCTGCAAGAACGTATCCCGACGTCCTCCAAAGTGCCCACCGAGAACAACCAGGTGATCGAGCTGGGCGGCGATGTCCAGATAACACTGGTGCACACGCCGGGCCATACGCCCGGTTCGCAGTGTTTTCTGGTGCAGCAGCAGCTCATCTCGGGGGATACCCTGTTCATTGGCGCCTGTGGGCGCGTGGACTTGCCCAACAGCAGTCCTGAGGGAAATGTACGACAGCCTGACCAACAAGCTGATGCGTCTGGATGACACCACGGTGCTCTACCCTGGGCACAATTACGCCCGGAAGCCCACGTCGACCATTGGCGAGGAGCGCCAGCAGAATCCCTACGTGCAGTGCACGTCGCTGCACGCCTTTCTGCACGCCATGGGCCGCTGACCCCGGCGTGCAACACCCGCAAACCAGAGAAGGAGCTTGAGTATGGCTGAGACCTACAATCTGACCATCTGGAACTGCTATGTTTGACCCTACGCCTGGCGAGCCGCGGAGTGGCTCGGGCGTGTCCAAGAGAAGTTGGGTGAGAGTCTCCAAATAACCTGGAAAGCCTTTTTGCTGGAGCAGGTGAACAGTCGGCGTGAACTGGGGTGGAAAGCCTGGGAAGACGCGCGCTTTACCAGTCGGGACATTCCACCGCACGAGGCGGTGAAGAGCGTCCTGGCCGCGCATGGCCCGGCGGCGTTTGAGCGCTACCACATGGCGGTGTTTCGTGCCTATCACGTGCACAAACGCGATGTCGCCAATCCGTTGGAGCTGCTGGCCATAGCGCGCGAAGTCGATATCGACACCACCGTACTGGCGGAAGATCTGCGCACACGCAAGTACAAAAAGAAGTTGGGGCAGATCACGAAGAGGCGAGTGAGCCGCACAACATTTTGGGGTGCCGACTATTCTCTGCAATGGCCAGGAGCCCACGTTTGTGAAACTCGCCGCTGGCGACCTGGGAAGGGTCGGAAGACCTCGAGTTCTTCTATGACCTGTTCAAGGTTGCCCTGCGGCCCTATGTCCTGGAAATCAAAAAGCCCGCCTCGGCAAACCTGGCAGCCGCCTCTGCAGCGCGTCGGTAGAGCGATGAGGCGAGGGCATAGGTAAGGTAGGTTTGTACCCTCTCCCTCTGGGAGAGGGTTTTAACTAGAGTGAGGTCCCCCATGGCTGACGCCCGCGAAACGTTCCACCCGGTGGAGATCCACCGCGACTATCAGGGTAAGATGCGCGTGCTCTGGGATGATGGGCACGAGTGCCTCTATCCCTATAGCCATCTGCGCAAGGTGTGCCCATGTGCCACCTGCCGCGAGCTGCGTGGCCAGCAGCAACAGGCGCCAGCCAATCCCTTCCAGGTGGTGACAACGGTCACCTCCCAGGACGTCCACCCCGTCCGCCTGAGTGCGGTGGGCAATTACGCCCTGCATATCGACTGGAGTGACGGTCACCACACGGGCATTTATCCCTGGGACATGCTGCGCGCGACTCTGTCCGGAGCTACGCCCGGCGGCGCCGGACTTCCTCGTAGTCCTAAGCATATCCTCGCCTTGAATTCCACCTCTCTATCTTCCATACTCTATCCATGTGGAAGGCCGCACGAGCATGGTATCCTCCCAGACCATACACGCCAAACGGGAGACAGCAGTGTCACCCGAAAGGACGTGACGAAAAGTTGGATCCAAACATCGCCTGGCATCTGTGGTGGTGAGCCCTGCATCCGCACCACGCGCCATACGGTGGCTGGACTCGTAGAATGGAAGCAACAGGGGGTAACCGATGCGCGCATCCTGCGAGCATCACCCTGATTTAACGTCGACGGATTTGGCAGTCGCCTGGGGCCATTATGCCGCCACATCGCGAGGAGATTGAGCAGGCCGTCAAGGAGGCGGCGGAAACATAACCGATGGCCCCGAATTAGCCAGCGCTGACGAGGATTGCCGGTTATCCCGTAATTCAACGCCGTGCGTCAACTCGGCGCACGACGTCCCTACCTGCGCACGAGGCAGGCCAGGCGGGCCAGGGGCATCACAGAGACGACGCGGTCATCGCCTTTGCGACCGCGCCGAGTCCGAGCAGTGGTGACGTTTAATCGGCGATCATTTTATCCTCGTCTGCACGCTGAAGTGACGTCGCACGCAGGCCTCATCGTCTCGCACCCGTGATGATGATGTCGTGGCGTTGGCTGACCGCGAATTCATCACCAGCTCCAGAATACCCCGACACTGCAGGATCAGTTGCTACGGATCAATCGCCCCGGTGCATAAAATGTATGCAGATCGTCTATGACCCGCCTGGGAGTTGGGTTCGAATATTTTGACCACACGCCAGAATGTCTACCCCTTAGTCCCAAGCATATCGCTTCTTGCCCCTTCGTGGAGAGTGTGCCCTGCTTGCATCACCCACCCCCTCCGTTCCTTTGTGAGCCGCCTCGGTGGGTCATCAATTTCCTGTGGGCATTCCCTGATGAAAAACAGGGATGCCCCTGATTGATACTGAACGCCTCTTATAATGGCCCACGCTGCATCTCCTTCGGAGAGTGGTGGCTGGGCGGTTGCCGATAGTCGATGATCAGATCGTACCCACCCTGGTCGTACAGCTCGTGCAGGATGTGATTGAGGGCAAGGTGGGTTCGGTTTCGCCCGGGGGCGGAGGGGAATCGGGCAAAGCGGGAATGAGGTCGCGCACCCCAAACAGATAAATATCAGCACGTGGTCGGTGCTGACTCCGGCTGATGACGATCCGGTAATCATTGTAGCCCGGCGCTTTCATCGGAAAAGGGTGACCAGACCGTAGCAAATCAATTTCTGACCAGATGTGTCGTAACTGCCCAGGACCTTGAGCCGTTTGCCCTCGTACTGGCGCACGCCCTTCACGCGTGAGCTTATTGAGGGCGACGGAATCTCGATGACCGTAATCACCTGCGCTCAGGCACTGTGCGGATTTCCAGGTAGCGTTCCGTGACTGCTTCTGGCAGAGGCAACTCGGCCATTCCAGTGGCTGCGCTGCTTCAGAGGTGCTCACAGTAAGTGGCTGGCGGCAGCACAGCCAGATAGGTGCGTTCTTCGATACCAACATGGTAACGCGGGCGCAGGAGCGGGGTTAAAACCGCCGGATACTCACAATCAGGTCTGTGTGCACCTGCTCCCATATGCCACGTCGTTCTAAATATGGATCCATGCCTGGAAACAGTGTTGGCATAATTGCGCTGCCTCACCGCTTGTTGCTCAGCAGCGCTCACACGCCGCGCTTCTTGCGCATCAAGTTTGGCACGGCGCACCTGCGCCACAAGTTCCTGCCGCTGATTGATCGCCCGGTGCTCAAAAACACCACCCCGGCGTCGGGCCGCGAGCGCGACTCGCGCTTGTCGACAATTTCCGTCTCCACATAGATGGTGTCCCCGTGGAACACAGGTTTGGGAAAGTCGATCTTGTCAAACCCGAGATTGGCTATCGTCGTGCCCAGCGTTGTATCCGCCACTGACAGGCCCACCGCAAGGCCCAGGGTGAGGAGACTATTCACCAGCCGTTGGCCGAATTCAGTCTGTTTGGCGAATTCCTCATCGAGGTGGAGCGGTTTGGGGATTCATAGTCATGGTGCGTGAACAACACGTTATCCATTTCGGTGATGAGTCCGCCCCGGTTGATGTTTGAACACCTGGCCAACGCTAAAGCTCTTCAAAATACTTCCCGGCCATACAGCCTCGCTCCTCCTTAAAACAGTGCGGCAACCTCGCATGCGAAACCGGGTAAAAGCGGCGATGTGAGCATATCCGTAGGATGCAGCGTGGCCACGACGGTGCAGGGCAAGCTGCTCACGTCCGGTAGACTTCGACCTGCTGGGTACGCCAATCGACGATCCAGTATTCCAGGACGCCACGACGCGAGTATAGTTTTAATTTCGCTTCGCGGTCACGCCGCTCATTGGTTTCCACCCGGGGATGGGACCTCGATGACCAGTTCTGGCGCGGCGTGGAGATGACCATCTGGCCCCCAGCGCCGCGGCATGGCGTGTGTGGCTGATCCAGACCACGTCTCGGGGCAACGTCGTCGTCATCGGCAAAGATCACGCCTGGTGCGAGATTCGCTTCACCAGCCCCGGTCTGCACACTCCATGCCTCCAATGCGGTGCAAATCTTCACACACGCACGCTGATGATGCCAGTGAGGCTGCCTGGACATGTAGAGCTCTCCATCGATGATCTCATAGCGCTTGCCATCGTCTGGTAGTACCTCAAGATCGGCCGATGTCCAACGTGGGGCGGTACGCATACAGGATTCCTCACCAGGAGGGGAACCATAGGTCATGCTCTGCTGCTCCTCACCTGGGAAGGTAGCCTATTAAGCCAGAGGTTTGCAAAGCTCCCTGTGCAATTCGGTCTCGAAAGCCACGCCAGGAAGCGGCTATAATAGCGCCAAACACTCTTGGACAGGAGGATGGTTATGCCTGCCAATCTCACGCCCCAGTATATGTCGGCAGAGCAGCGCTTTAAGCAGGCCAGCACCCACGAGGAGAAGATCGCCTGCCTGGAAGAGATGCTGCGCGTCATGCCCAAGCATAAGGGGACCGACAAGTTACAGGCCGATCTCAAGCGGCGGCTGTCGAAGCTGAGGCAGGAGGCGCAAAACCGCGGCGACACGCCGCGGCTACACGCTGTCGGTCGAAGCCGAAGGCGCCGGGCAGGTCGTCATGGTGGGGCCGCCCAATGTCGGCAAGTCAGCACTGCTCGCCGCGCTCACCAAAGCCGCACCGGAAGTGGCCGACTACCCCTTCACCACACGTCGGCCTATGCCGGGCATGATGACGCTTCGAGAATGTGCAGCTCCAGCTCGTCGATATGCCACCCATCTCCCACGAGTACATGGAATCCTGGATGTCCGCAAATTACCCGCAATGCTGATGCCTTGCTGCTCGTGGTTGATCTGGGTGACCCTGGCGTGCTGGACGCCGTAGAACTGATCACTGAGGTCCTGCAGGAGTGGAAAATCCTGCCGACTGCCCGCCCGCTGACTGCCGAGGAACAGGACGCCCTCGACGTTGGCGTGGTGCCGCGACGGGCACTGCTGCTTGGCAACAAGTATGATATGCTGGCCAGCAAGGACAACTGGGACATCCTCCAGGAGCTGTACGGCACGCGCTGGCCCACCCTGGCGGTCTCAGCCACGCACGGCCATAACCTCGACAGCGCTGCGGTCGGGCACTCTACACGCTGCTGGACATTGTCCGAGTATATACGAAAGCCCCTGGCAAAAACCGGACCTCGACCGCGCCTTTCACCATGCCACGCGGCAGCACCGTCGTTGAAGTGGCAGCCACGGTGCACAAAGATTTTGCGACCAACCTCAAATTCGCCCGCATCTGGGGGCACGGAGAAATACGATGGCCAGATGGTCCAGCGCGACTATGTGGTCCAGGAAGGGGATGTGATCGAACTTGCACATCGTAAGCGCATCAGCCGTCACGCTCGTCAGCCAGGATACGTACCATGAGACGCAAAAAGTCGACGCACCCGCGCCAGCCGCCAGCCCCGCCACGGCCGCGGGAGGAGCCTTTTCATAGCCCATTTCGGGATATGCGCAGAGCAGTTGCACGCCATCGGTAGCACGCCGCCAGCCGCGCCACCGCCTGGCCGCACCAACCGCGCCGCCACCGCCTCCAGCGCGGTCGCCCAAGGTCCTGATGCAGCGGGAGAAAGCCGTGTTTCTGGCAGAGATGGCCGGTGTGACACCGTTGCCCAAAGACCCACGGGGCCGGGTGGAGAAGCCGCCATCACTGACGCCAAAGCCGCTCTATCCGAGCTGACGACTACGAAGCCCTGGCTGACTTGCGGGACTTCGTCGAAGGGCGCGGGGAGTTTACGATTCAGTACACGGATGAGTATATGGAAGGCATTGCCCCAGGGGTCGATCGACGTCTGGCGCAGCGCTTGCACCGTGGCGATTATGCGGTCCAGGCGCATATCGACTTGCATGGCCACACCGTGGAAGAGGCCAAAGTCGCTGTGGAGCAGTTTTTGACCGCTGCCTACGCAGCCGGGCAGCGGTGTGTCCTGCTCATTCATGGCCGGGGACTCAACTCTGAAGGACAATCGTCCGGGTGCTGAAGGAGCAGGTACGCATCTGGCTGAGTCATGGTCGCCTCAGTCGTCTGGTCCTGGCCTTCGCCACGGCACCGCTCACGGACGGCGGCGCTGGGGCCGTGTATGTGCTGTTACGCCGGGCCACCGGGCTTCCAGAAAAATAGAAGGAGGCACATGCTGCGCTGGGATCGGAGTCTATTGGGGAAAGAGTTTGGCCGCTTCGAGCAGCACGTGACGCGTGCCATGCTGCTCGAGTATGCTGACATCATTGGCGCTAAGGATCCGGTCTACACCGATCCACAGCGCCGCCCAGGCCCGCGGCTATCGAGACATCATTGCGCCGCCGACGTTTGTCGTCTGGCGTGGCGCCCACCCCATCGCCCCACCCGAGATGGGTTTTCACGGCACGGGCATCAATGCGGGGTACTAGGTGCGTGTCTTTCATGGAGTGGTCTATCCTGGCGACGTGCTAACCTACTCGACCTGCCTCGTCGACATGTACGAAAAGACTGGTCGGTCTGGGACAATGCGTTTCGTGGTGCGGGAGACCACCGTGACCAATCAGCATGGGGATACGCGTTGCGGTAGCTGCGCAACCAGTTTATTTTAGGGTGGTGAAGGGGCGCGATTGTGCTATAAATCGTGTCGTAGCGGCTGGAATGCTCCTGCCGCCAGTGGCAGACTTACGCAGAGAAGGGCATAGAGCTATGGCAACCGTAGGGACAGGCAAATATACGTATACGAGCTCATCGAGAACTGGGCGAAGCTGCCGCCAGGGCAGACATTCGGTAATACCAGCGCTGTCGCCACTGATTCGCGCGGACCGGGTCTACGTCTTCCAGCGCAAAGAGCCGCCCGTGATGGTCTTCGAGCGGGACGGCACCTACGTGAGCTGCTGGGGCATTGGCGCCTTCGCCAATCCGCATGGCATCTACATTGCCGACGATATCGTGTATCTGACTGACCGGGAGGATTCCGTGTGTCTCACCTACACCCTGGACGGGAAACCGCTCCAGGTGTTGGGCCATCGTGGGCGTGCATTCCGACACGGGCTGTGAGCGTCCCGGCGCGCCTCGTGCCCCGCGCCGCTGGCCCCTTTAACTATCCGACGGAGATGGTGCCGGCACCGTCAGGCGACCTGTACGTGACGGACGGCTACCGCAATGCCCGGGTGCATCGCTTTACCGCCGATGGCCGGCTGCTCACATCGTGGGGTCAGCCGGGCAAGACTGAGCCGAATCACTTCCACCTGCCCCATAGCCTGGTGGTGGACCAGGAGGGCACGATCTACGTCTGCGACCGGGAAAATAACCGCATCCAGGTTTTCTCGGCTGATGGGCAGTTCATCACGATGTGGTCCGATATGCGCCGACCCCTGGACATTTCTATGGACCGGGACGGTATTTTTTATATCAGCGAAGGCGGCGCGGACGGACTGTCACCACGCGTCAGCCTGATGGATAAGCATGGGAACGTCGTGGCCCGCTGGGATTCCCTGTCAGCCCACGGTAGCTGGGTGGATGCCCATGGCGACATCTACATGGCGCTGGGAGCGCGGGAGCGCGTGACAAGTACGTACGCCAGCAGCTTAGGAAGGAGAGCCCGATGCCCGACAGACCATCTCTCAGTTTTACGCAGATCCAGGCAGCCATGCAGGCCATGATTGAGCAGGCCATGCAACTACCCGAGGAACCCGTCGCCATGGCCATCGTGGACCCCACGGGCAACTTGTTGGCCTACAACACGATGGATAATCTCCGGCTGTATAGCCGTCGCCACGCGCTCCGCGCAAGGCCTATACGGCAGCCATCCTGGGGATGGATACCGAGGCCACGCCCAGCGGCTGCACAGCCAGGGGCGCAGCATCAGCGAGATGGGCGACCCCAGCTCACGTTCGGACAGGGAGGCCTGGTCATTATCAAGGATGGTGTGATTCTGGGCGGCATTGGTGTGGGAGGCTATCCCAGCGGCCAGCGCGACGAGGATCTCGCACGCGTGGGTCTGAACGCCATGCGCCTGTAGAGGTGAGGCACAATTTAGATCAGCCCCCGGCTCACGAGCTCATCCTTCAGGTACGCATAGTAAATCGGCGCAGCGATGACCCTGACGATGCCGAAAGCTGCCTCCATCACCAGCATGGCGAGCAGGAGTTCCCAGGCGCGCGCATGAATCTGCGCGCCAACAATGCGAGCGTTCAGGAAGTATTCGAGCTTGTGGATGATGACCAGGAACACCAGCGAGGCGATGGCAGCCGAGAGGGAGACGCTGAGGCTCACGACGACGATGATCGTATTGGAAACCAGATTGCCCACCACTGGCAGGAGTCCCACAAAGAAAGTCACGACGATCATCGTCTTGGTGAAGGGGAGATGTGCCCCAAACATGGGCAGTATGACGACAAGATACAGGGCCGTGAGCCCCGTATTGAGGGCTGAAATACGCACCTGTGCGAACACAATGCGTCGAAACGCCTCGCTGAGGCGGACGGCACGCGCTCTTGCAGAGAGCGTGCCAGTGGTCCGAGGGTTTCGCCAGAGTGCGCTTCGTGGAGGGCTATGAGTGCACCAATCCCCAACCCGATGAGGATGTGCGCGCCGATGCGTCCTGCCTCGGCACCGATCTTCTGCAAGGCGCCAGCGTGCCCACGTAAACCTTCCACAATAAAGTCCTTTGAGGTCGTCGACGTCCTCAGGAGGTACGCGCTCAACGACGCCGGCAGCACCGCGCGCCAGCTATCGAGAATGTCCAGCCATCTGCTTCAAGAGCCGCGGCAGGTTGCCTGCTTCACTGTGCAAGAATGCCATACATGCCGATAATCGCGAGGACAATACCCATGACCACCACGGTCGCCAGCATCGCCACAGCGACAAGACTTGCCATGCTCCTGGTGGATACGGACGACCTTCAGTCGTGGAGCCAGAATGTGCACGAGTTCGTACACTAAGAGCCCGGCCAGGAGCGCCGGCAACACATGCAGGCTGAGAATGAGGACAAGCGACACGCCAGCCAGGATCCAGGCGGCGATGTCGTAGGTGAGCTTCGTGCGATCAGGCCGGATGACAGCCATAACGTCTTTCCAATCAGAGTAGACCGTGCCGCAGGGCAGCCCGCCGCTCGACTACGGCGAACTGCACAAAAATAATTATAATTACACTCACAGCTTCATGATACTGAACGAGTGCACCGTCGTGTCGGGCACCTAGCCAGTTGCCTATTATAGCCGAGCGTCAAAGCGCTCGTCAGACTCATCCGAAAGTTTCCCTTGACCTGGAGGGCAAACTGTCTTACTTAAGATGTCTTAAATTCTACGTTGAGGTCGAGTATGCATGTGTCAATATCCGGGGAGGACTCACCAGTGCCCGCGCAGTTTGCACATGTGACAGGATGGCTGGCTTATTCGATCCTGGCTTTCCGAGAACTTCCTGGCGATGGCTGGTGTGGTGTGGGTGTACCATCATTGCGATGAGTTTGTACGGCCTGCCATGGTGATGCCCCCGCCTCTGCCCAGCAGAATCGCCCACGCGAAGAGGCCAGTACGCTCGCAAGACCCAGCCCCCGAAACAGGTCAAGGTAGCGCGGGTGGCTAGACACGCCGCTCGAACGCACGACCGTCGCGCTTGGTTCACTCGTGGCGTTCGATCAGGCCACCGTCAGCGTCAAAGTCCCAGGGCGCCTGCGGAGCATCACGGTCGATCTCGGCAGTGTCGTGCAGCGCGGGCAGTTGACTTGCCCAGATCGAGCCGCAGGATTACCAACTGCGCGTGCAGCAGGCGGAAGCGGCCGTGGCCCAGGCCAGGGTACGCCTGGGATTACCGACAACCGGGACCAACGATAACATCGATCAGGAACAAACGAGCCTACGGTCAGGCAAGCACGTGTGCTGGCGGAGGAAGCGCGTGCCAACCGCGATCGCCTGGCTGCGCTGCTCGAGCAAGGCATTACTCCGCGCGCCCAAGTCGATACTGCAGGAGGCCTCGTATAAGGTTGCCCTCAGCCGTCTCGAAGACGCCCGCGAAGAGATCCACAACCGCCGGGCTGTCCTCGCCCAGCGCCGCTCTGAACTCGAAATCGCCCGCCAGCAGCTGGCTGACGTCTCGGTGCACGCCCCATTCGATGGGGCCATCCAGGAGAAGAGGGCCAGCGTTGGAGAATATCTCGCTGCCGGGGCACCTCTGGCCACCATTGTCCGCATGGACCCGCTGCGCCTGCGCGCTGAAGTGCCCGAGCGCGAGGTCCCCAACATCCGTGTGGGGCAGACGGTCCGGGTCACGACCGAGGGCGATGCGAACGTCTATACCGGGCATATCGCGCGGCTGAGTCCGACCATCACACCGCAGAATCGTATGCTCATGATTGAAGCCGAGGTCAAGAATAGCCAATGGTGCGTTGCGGCCTGGTTCGTTTGCCCGCGCCGAGATTGTGACTGACGACCGCGGTATGTCCCTCACCGTACCCCACACGCGCCATTATCAACTTTGCTGGGGTCGAAAAAATCATCGTCGTGAAGGACGGCAAAGCCGTCGAAAAAGGCTATCACCACCCGGCGTCGCACGACTGAATGGACGGAAGTCGTGAGCGGGGTGACCGTCGGTGAGGCGGTTATCCTGGAGCCGGGCAACCTGCAATCAGGGCAGGCTGTCACCGTCGTGGAGTAAGCAGCGCATGCAGAAGCTCGTAGCAGTCTGTATCCGGCAGCCCATCTTCGCAGCTATGATCATTCTCGCCCTGGTAGTAGTGGGGGCCGCCAGTTATATGCGGCTGGGCGTCGACCGCTTTCCGTCCGTCGATCTGCCCACCGTGCGCGTGCTCACCACACTGCCAGGGGCCTCGCCAGAAGAGATGGAATCCCAGATCTCACAGCGCCTCGAGGATGCGATCAACACGGTTGAGGGTATCAGCCAGCTATGGTCGATCTCGGGTCTGGGCAGCTCCATCATCATCATCACCTTCAACCTCGAACGCGACATCGAAACGGCGACCCAGGACGTGCGCGATCGTATTGCGACGACCCTGCGTGACTTGCCCGCCGGAACCGACCCGCCGCTCATCTCGAAGTTCAGCAATGACCTGGCACCGATCATGCTCCTGGCGTTGTCATCTGACCGCTCGCGGCGCGAGCTCACCGAGCTGGCGGACAAAGTGGTGAAGGACCAACTCGAGCGTTCTGCCGGCGTCGGCGAGGTGGCCATTGTCGGTGGGCTCAAACGCGCCATCAACGTGTGGATCGATGCGGCCCGCCTGGCGGCTTACAAGATCCCGATCACCGCGGTGCGCAACGCCGTGGTGCGCCAGAACGCCGACGTGCCGGGCGGGAACATCACCGCGGGGGCGCGGGAACAGACGCTGCGTACCATGGGCCGGGTCGTCGACCCACGGGAGTTTAACAATCTGGTGATTGCCACGGTGAATGGGGCGCCGATCCGCATCCAGGATATCGGCAGCGCGGAGGATGGCACGAAGGAGCCACGCACTGCAGCGCGTCTGGATGGCGCCCCAACGGTGATCCTGGAAGTCCGGCGGCAGTCCGGAGCCAACACCGTCGAGGTCATCAACGCGGTGAAGGAGAACCTCGCACGGGTCAGGGCGCAGCTCCCGGCTGACGTCAAGGTGGAGATCATCCGAGATCAGTCACAGTACATCCATGCGGCCCTGCACGAAATCAATACGCACCTGGTCCTGGGCAGTATCCTGGCCTGTCTGGTCGTCCTCGCCTTTATGCGCAATTGGCGCGCGACGTTCATCGCCGGTATAGCCATTCCGACCTCGGTCATCGCGACGTTTGGCATGATGCGGGCGCTGAATTTTACCCTCAACAGTGTCACCATGCTGGCTCTGGTGCTGATGGTGGGTATCGTCATCGATGACGCCATCGTCGTGCTCGAAAACATCTTCCGCTTCGTCGAGGAGAAGAAGATGCGGCCGTTCGAGGCGGCGCGCGAGGCGACCGCGGAGATTGGGCTGGCGGTCATGGCGACCACACTGAGCCTGGTGGTCATCTTCTGTGCCCGTGTCCTTCATGTCGAGCATCTCAGGACGCTTCCTCTACCAGTTCGGCATCACCGCGGCGGTGTCCGTCATGGTGAGCCTCCTGGTCTCTTTCACGCTGACGCCCATGATGAGCGCGCGCTTACTGCGTGCTGGGGACGCGGGTGGTGACCACGACGCGGCGCGCTCGCGGCGCGGTTTCTATGCCTGGATCGATTGGTCGTACACGGGGATGCTGGCCTTCTCGATGCGCTTCGGGTTCCTCGTGGCGCTCGTGGCGCTCTGCGGTCATCGCTCGTCGTCTGTGCCGCTGTACAAGGTCCTCAAGCAGGAGTACATCCCCAGCGATGTGGACGAGGCAGAGTTTGAAGTCGCGGTGACCGCGCCAGAAGGCATCAGTCTCGCCGCCATGGACGAGGTCATGCAGGCGGTGAGTGCCGAGCTGCGCTCGATCCCTGGGGTGACGTTGGTGATGGCGAACTCAGGGAGTAGCTTTCTGGGCTCTGTCAACGTGGGGAATGCTTACGTACGCATTGCACCGCACGAAGGGCGCACCTTCTCACTGACACGCCTGTGGCACGCCCTCTGGGCCGGCGATCCAGGGCAGGCGTTCCGGGGCAATTACACCCAGCGTGAGATGATCCTGGAGGTGCGCCGTCGCCTCAAAAGTTCCGTGACTTGCGTACCGCGGCGCGCAATTTCCCGTCGTTTAACATCGGTGCCGGGAATTTTGAAATCGACTTCGCTATCCGCGGTCCCGACCTCCAGACGCTGTCAACCTATGCCGAGCAACTGCGCTCCCAGTCCCAGACCCTGGGCCTGGTGGACGCTGACACCACGCTCAAGCTCAACAAGCCTGAACTCCGTGTGGAGATCGACCGGGCCCGCGCCGCTGACTTAGGCGTGGATACCGGAGGACATTGCGCGGGCTTTGCGTCTCATGGTGGGTGGTGAAGAGAAGGTCTCACGCTTCCGTGACCCGGCACTCAACGAGGACTATGACGTGCAACTGCGTCTGCGTGACGGGGACCGCAACGATCCCGATACCATCTGGCGCCTCTACGTGCCCCGCCAGAGCGGTGGCCTGGTGCGGCTCGACAGTCTGGTCAAGCTCGTACCGGGGCAAAGTCCTTCGCGTATCGACCGCATAGATAAGCAGCGCATGGTGAGCCTGCGCTCTGGCATTGCCCCTGGGTATGCCCTGGCCGACCGCATCGAAGCGCTGCGCACTGCCTCGGCAGCGTTGAACATGCCTGCCGCCTATAGCACGAAGGTCTCTGGGCGTGGCAAGGAGTTGGAGAAGACCTTTGTGGAGTTCATCTGGGCGTTTATCCTGTCACTGATTTTCATGTACATGATTCTCGCCTCCCAGTTCGAGAGTCTGGTGCACCCCCTGACCATTCTGCTCTCACTGCCCCTCCTCAGTGCCCTTTGCCCTCCTGTCGCTCTGGTATACCGGTAACACCCTCAACCTCTACTCCGCTCTGGGCGTACTGGTGCTCTTCGGCGTCGTGAAGAAAAACGCCATCTTGCAGATCGACCACACTGCAACAGGCTAGCGCGAGCGTGGTCTGGAGCGTCTGGAAGCCATCATGCAGGCCAACCGTGACCGGCTGCGCCCGATTCTCATGACTACCCTGGCGCTGGTGGCGGGTATGCTGCCCCTGGCTATTGGGACTGGTCCAGGGTCTGAGGAACGTCGTGCTGTCGCCGTGGTGGTCATCGGGGGCAGACCCTATCGCTCCTCTTGACGCTCCTGGTCACGCCGGTGGCCTATTCGATCTTCGACGATATCGGCGCACTCTTCAGACGTCGCGCTCCGGCTCGGCGCCCACAGGCTGTGCCGGAACCCGTGCCCCAAGCTCACGCCGAAGTCGAAGCCGAGGCAGATTAGGGGTATAGTATGGCCCTGGCGACTGCAGCCATGCAGGACTCGCCAGGGCTTTGACGTCCACCGGCACACGACCGTGTTTCGCTGGGTCCAACGCTATGCTCCGAGCCCTGGGCAAGCTATGCTGTCTACACTTGAAAACGACAAACAGTTCTTATCGCGTTGACGAGACCTCTTCAAGGTCAAAAGCGGCTGGGTCTGCCTCTACCACACCGTCGATTCTACAGGCGCCACTATTGCTTTCCCTGCTCAGCGCGATTCACGATACGCGTACAGCTACCCAATCTTTCCGTCGAGCCATGCGCGCAACGCATGCGCAACCCTTGGGTCATCACCATCGATAAGCCATGCTGTGTATCCGCCAGCCTTTGACGTCGTGCACCAGAAAGGTTCCTTTCTGAGACGTGCACTCTCCGGTCGTGCAAGTTATAAATAATATGGTGGAACAGGACCACAGAGGTGTCAAAAGTGATTACTTCGAGGGGCACTGTGCAGCCCCTGATATTTTTGGCAACGGAATCCCAGCAATGAATAAGCCGTCGCGTGCCAAAAGCCGACAGGGCGACTCGACTGAGGCCGCAGCACAAGCCGGTATTGCCGAGGTGCAGGAAATTTTGGCTCTTGGAGGTCTGAGGACCGAAGAACGCCGCGTTCGCGTGCACACCTTCCTGCCGGAGGAACTCGCCAACTGACTCCTCGTTTTGGGTGAAGGCGTTCAATGGAGTGCAGCTGCGCTGCATGAGCCCACTCCCCAAAGAGCCCGACCTCATCGTCGGCGCTACGGAGGAGGAGTTCGTACTGTGCCTACGACAGGGACTTTCCTCAGAACAGCGCGCCATACTGCTGCGGCATGGGGCTGCTCACATCGCACTCGGCCACATCCGTCTTGGCGACCGCGACATCCACGCTGACCGTTTGGAGCAGTTGCAGTTACATCCAGCACGGCGTTGGGATGCCCAGGTCGAAGCACTGCTTTCGCGGCTAGAGGCAGTGAGGCCGCCCAGCTTCGCTGTGCAGGGGTTTGACCGAGGCACTGGAACGCTTGGTTTCTGGCGACCTCGATCCTGCCATGACCTCTGCACTACTCCTGCTGCAGAACTACGCCGACGAACTTGTAGAGGTACCTGAAGCACTGAGCGAGCAAGCGCATCTCTTCTTTCCTCATCAGAAGCGTGGATTGGCCGAACTGACCGCCCGCCTGCGTCGCTTCAATGTGGCCATTCTTGCAGACTTCCGTTGGGCTTGGTAAGACGCGTCTCGCCTGCGCCTTGTCCGCACTCTGAAGAATACCGGGCGACTAGCGCATGCTGCGATTGTCACACCGCGCAAGCTCGAGAGGAACTGGCGTAAGGAGATGGCTGTGGTGAGCCTGGAGGAAGGCGAGGACGTGGTGCTCGTGAACAAGGACATGCTGAAACGGTGGACACCCGAGGAATCAGCTCGCGCCTTCAGGGGCTGCGGTCTGGTCATCGTTGAAGAGGCGCATCAGGATCTGCGCAACCCGGGCAATCGTTTCCACCGTAACCTGCGTGATGGTGTGGGGCTTGCGCAAGGCCTTCTGGTCACCGCTACTCCCTCGGAACAACCGGCGTGGCGACATCTTTGCCATCCTATCACCATTCGTGCGGCCGGCGCTAGGAGTGGGGACGGCGCCTTCCAGTGCTTTAAGAAAGGATTCCGGACCGGCCGGCGAGAGTTTGAAGAATCGGACGAGGTGTTTCGGAAGGTCTATGAGCTGACGGTTTTACAGCGCACACGGCGACAACTGCGGGAACTCGGTGACGCCGGAGTGTTCTACGCCCCGCGAGCCCCGAGCCTTGACGTTGTCCCGTACTCGGAAGAGCACCAGCAGGCTTTCCGGAAACTCCTAGGCGTCGTAGAAGCACTACGCCTGCCCTACTTTAACCCGGTCCGCTTTCTTACCGGAGAAAAGGACGCCGAATGGCGGCTCTCTGGTACCCATCGGTTCTTCCTTCTCAAGAGGGCTGAATCCTCGATGGCGGCATTTAGAGTCACTCTTACAAGGATGCAGGAAAGGTCAAAACGTCTCCGGGAGGAGTTGCAAAACGTTGAGGATCACGAGGATGCCATGGCCCGCTGGTTGGCAGGGACCTATCGTATCGCGGAAGACGTCATTGAGGCGACCCTGGACGCGTCCCTCGAAGGCGGACTTCTCGAAGAGCGAGTCACACGTCCCCGGCAACGCCGCATTCTGCGTCTCATCGAGGAGGCACGGGTCAAGGGGCGTTTACGGGCACTGCGGAAGCGTTTGTTCGCAGACTGTGAGGCGGACATTCAGTTACTCCACGATGTCGAGCGGGACTTCCAAGACCTCTTCACCGCCGATCCGAAGCTCAGCCTCGTGCAACGCCTGGTGTGCGAACGTGTTGGGGAGAATCGCAAGGTCCTCCTCGTAAGCCAGTTCGCCGATACTGGCGTTCGCGGTCTACCGAGCTCTTTGCGCTGATGAAAGGGTCGTAGGCAGCGGTATCGGGCTTGATGATGAGTACGGCAAAGGGCGGAGGACGCCCGTGCAAGTGAACAGGCGTGAAACCTCTCGCGATGAGGTTCTACGGCGATTCGCCCCTAATGCCTGGGCACAAAATGCGATCGAGTCTGGCTTCACGTCAGGGCGCAATGGGACAAGTGCCACAGATGAGATCAGCGTCCTCGTGGGTACCGATACCATCTCGGTTGGTCAGAACCGTGCGGATGCCCGCACTATACTGCATCTCGATCTGACCTGGAACCCGATGGTACTCGAACAGCGTATCGGGCGGCTCGATCGACCGCGGCATGAAAGCGACAACGAGCCTATTGAGGTCCGCTATTTCTGAATCCTCGACCTCATTGAGGCTGAACTCCAGTTGAAGAAGAAGATCGATGCGCGACTGGAGGCGACCTATAGAGATACGGCCTTCGACGATGAGATCCTCCCCGGCTATTTCGAACTGATCGGAAAAAATGCGCCAGCCCCGAGCTGAGCGCGCAGATGCCGCCGAGATTGCTCGGCGAGGTAGATGCTCTCGTGGGAGGAACTGGCAGCCACCCGCCCCGCTGAAGTTAGCAGTGCAATGGGACAGAAGCTCGCCGAGTAGCCCTGGAACGGCTGAGGGAAACCTGTGCTGGCCTGTCAGTCCCCGACCCACTTCCCCTCTCAGCGTCACGCTTGGCACTTCTGGCAGTAGCCAGATCGAATGTGCTGCCCAGGTGGAGTTCCAGGCCAGTGGACAACAATGAACACCCAATCGGACCGCCGGAATCGAGACTTGTCTCGGCTGAGACAGGAAGGGACCACCGTCACTGTCTGGCCTGGAAGACCTGCCCTTTGGTCGTCTGAGGCTCGTCCTGAGTCCGGGACGGCAGGGAGCGCCTACTCCACAGTGGACGCCCAGAAAGCGCTGGAGATGCTGGACCGAGAGGTGCAGCGCTTGCTAGTGCAATCAAGGAAGAACGTAACCGCCTGCGAGAGAAACGCCGCGCGAGGTGGTCGAGCGCACCCGCCCGCCCTGGCTTGGTCCACTGGTACGGAAACTGCGCGGTTTTTTGAACGGCTGCCTGAAAAACAGTCATGTTGCGTTTCTCACGCGTTGGGAACTCACGGACGAGGGGCTCAGCCGCTGGTTGGATGCCTTGACAACCGGTATTGATCTCGATGATGCAGACCTGGCTCGAGCGGGTCCGACAGCTCGAGACCGCTCCCGCGGCGATCCTCGATGCGTTTGGCGTTGTAAGGGACGCGGTCCCATCAGACGAGGAAACAGGACACACCCCAGCCCAGCTCGAGCTTGCTCTTGAGCCAGTTGTACATCCGTATCGAGGCACGGGTCAGGAGTTCTCGTATCAATCTGCCCACGCAGCAACCAGTTCCAGGCACTAGCCGTCTCCTCAAGACGCAAGGCTGGGTCCTCAGACAAGCAAAATCTCAAAGTAAGGAACTGTAGCGCGTGACCCCGATCGAAAGAATTCTTGCGTGGAACTTTAGGAGGGAATCCGTCCGCTGCTCGGGTCGAGAGTGCCAACCCCGAACCTGCTTGAAGAGGCGCTCGCCAGCATAATGATGGACAGCAGGATAAAGGAACTCCTGGTCGGCAAGCAACGTCAAGCGGGGCCAGGGAAGTTCCGATGCGAGAGCAGTGGCAAGCGCTCTTTGCTGCCCTGTCGGCTGGATTGTGCGCTGCAGTCCGACCAGGCGGTGGTCGTGGCTGGCAGAACGTCTCCAAGCCGAATTCAGTGCAATGGTCTCCGGCAAGGGCAAAAGTGGCTTGCCTTTATACCCCTAACCGGCGCTCACTACGGCCAGACCAGTGTTTCCTTCGATCTGGATACCCTGAAAGTACCTGCGCCATTCTGCCTCGTTCTTTCCGGGACAGCCCGCGCCAAGGCGCTTCAGGAGATTGCACAGATTTGCGGCCGAAACCCCAAGCCCTGACGAGAGTCAGTTACAGCAGGTAACTTTCGTGAGTGTGTAGCGGACCACCCGGCCATGCTGCTCAAGAGGCCGTGGCCCACCTTGCTGTAGTCCGAGATGCTGTGCGCTATGCCCACCTGGTGACAGCGGGCGCGCCCGGTTTCGGACCGGGGGCAGGCCGCCGCTATGATGCCAATGCGATCCGTCGACTTGAGGTGCTTCTCTGCCCTATGGCTGGAGGAACTACCGAGCATTGAACCGGTTTGGAGTGCAGATGTCTCACTTGATGTTGATGCCGTGATATACAGAGCTGCACAATGGCGGATGTGGTACGACCGCGCGGTCCGGCTGTTCGTAACCACTCCAGACACCTCATACTGCTGGATCGTCACCGCCCGTAGGAGTCTCGACTCACCAGGAGCATTCGTGTCATTTCACGGGCCAGTAGCCAGTCAAGCCTCGACCTCCGTTTCTTGCTCTGCCTTGTTGCACTGGAAACGCTGGTCAGCGTCACGCATGAGGACATTGCGGAAAGCGTAGCGGATGTCGGAGCGCGAGTAATCGCTCATGACGCAGCGGAAAAGGCACAAGGTATTCCGCGATCTCAAGGATGCCTACGATACACGCAGCCGCTTTGTGCATGCTGGAGAGATCCCTTCACTCGTCTTGGAAGCCAGCGTGTTCGAACAACTCCAGGCCCTGGTGCTCACCGTCTGGTGCGAGGTTTCACGTCGCTTTTTTGATCTGGTCGATCGCGGGCTTACGGCAAAGCAGCTTTCTACGGGTCTCGATGATTTGAGAGGGATCGCTCAGTTCAAGTACGGTGCCCCGTGGGAAGAAGCGTTCAGCCATTCTGGTGGCCCGGCGGAGAGAGAGGACAACCCATGAACTTTCCCAACTTTCAACCTATCTCAACGAAAAACCCGCTTGACAACTCTCTGAAAGCCTTCTTTCTCGACACGCTCGGCTATCATCACATCGACAAGGATCCAGACGACATAGCAGACCCGGACCGGTCAGAAGCCTGGCGCATGGTCGTGCCTGTTGAAGGCTCTCGTCCGTTTGCGGTTGCCTACAAGAGGGGGCTGTCGACTATGCAGCGACGTGAGGTGAGCCGCCTCTATATCGATCGCGTCATTCCGCACCGCGATCGACTCGCCCACTGTCCTGCCGGCCTTATACGGCTTTACCGGACGGTGCGCGGTTTGTCGTCTTTAGCGCCGACCCGGCCCGCAACCGGGACAGACCGGTTCGACCTTTCCGAGGACACCTGGCGATTTCGGGCTGTGCAGGAGAAGTTCGAGCGACTCCACGGGGATAAACTCGAGTTCCAGACCCGTCTCGGGCAGAAGCGGCCGCTGGTTGAGTTTCTATTCGAGGGCTCACCTCTCTCGTCTGACGAGCGGTTCAAGCGCTACGCTCAGTGGGTCCGCACTGGTCTCATGGAGGCTGTCCTGGACGACAAACAGGCACTCAGCATCGGTCCTCTACTTCATCATCGAGACACCTGAGTCGCGTGAGACCGGTGAAACCCGCTTTGCTACGCAAGATCGAGCACCTGAAGAAGTCGCGCGAGGACCTTCACCTGAGATCGGCATGCGTCTTGGCGACGCGATCGCAGGGGCAGTGGATACGTTGCTCCTACGCTATGTGATGGTGCGCTTCCTCGAAGCGTACCATCCCGAGGCGATGCAAGGGGCTACTCAAATCTGAGGAGGTCCTGCAGAGCGGCAAGGGGTGGCCGTAAAGTGGCGTCGCGGGAAAGAAGCAAGGAGGGCAAGGACGAGTTTTTTCCCTTTGGGGGTGCCCCCGTCACTGTGGTGTCCTTCAGTGACACCGAACTTGAACTGGCTCGGCAGCTTACAGAACCCTCAGCATTGACGTGTCGAAAGCCAGGAAGAAGGCGAAGGGCAAGGACGAGCGGGAGCTGGATCTCTTCTGCTTTCGAGGACGAAGCGGCTCTTGCCAAGACAGTGCTCTTGGAAGAGGCGAAGCGCGCCTCACGCCTGGGTGGAGACTTCTACCTCGCCGACCCTCGGCTGTGCCGCACGCGCCATTGAGGAGGCACTCCTGGCCGATCCGAAGTCGAAGGAGCGAAACTCCTGCAGGATTTCTTGGCCGTACCGGGGCACCGGAAATGGCGCAGTGGGATTTCCGTTACGAAGACCTCAGGCCCCAGACGCTCCAGGACTACTACGAATCTTCTCTGGGGATGGCAGTCCAGCTTCGCTTTAATGCAAGAACCAAGGATTTTGAGGTCGCTGTTGGCCAGAGCAACCGCCAGCGCAAGGAACTCGGGGCCTACTACACCGATCCACGTCTCTGTCGCTTTATGGTGGAACATACGGTGAAACCGCTCTTCGAGGAGCATCTCAGACGGTTGCGCCAGGCTATCGCGGGGAAGAACCAAGCAGCCGCGCAGACGGCCCTCGACGCCATCCTGGGGATGTCAATCTGCGATCCGACCATGGGAAGTGCACCCTTCCTGCGGTCGGCCTTCGACTATCTCTCAGAGCAATACCTGCCCCTGTGCCGTGCCGTCGCCGACGCAAAGGAAAAGCTTCCCGCTTTCTACGACGCGACTGCGCGCGATGCCCCCTGCCTCGCCACCAAGGGAGGAAAGATGGACGACGAGGGATGGGGTCGCTTCGAGTGGCACATCCTCAGGCGTATGCTCTACGGCGTGGACATTGACCTCAAAGCGGTCTGCATCGCCTGTCAGACGTTCGCCTCCTCGGCCTTGAAATACCTGGAAGCAGGGGGAACGCTTCCCATCTTTTTCAACCTGAATCTGAAGCTCGGTAATGCCCTCGTCTCACCCGTGAAACCCTTCGATCGGGCAGATGCTTGCTGAGAACCACGGCAAAAAGATCGCCCGTCTCATCCAGCTGCGCCGTGAGGCGATGACACTGCCGAACACCGAGAAGGCCATACGAGCGCCTGGCTAGCGCATTGCTCAAGGAGATCGATGCGGTGAAGGGTTCCATCGTCCGCGCCCTGGCGCAGGAGCGCGTCGCACCAATGCTTCAGGACTTCACCGAGGATCTTCGCCCGTTCTGGGAACTGGAATTAATTGCACGTTCCTGATTGGTTTGCGCGCTGTAGAAACGCGAAACAGGTCACAACGGCGCTGATTGGCGTTCAGAAACACTGCGCAGTCGCGCCTGTTTTTAATACGTAAATCAGCCGGAGACGCTGTAACCAAACGCGCGATCAAAGGGTCTATGAATGTATGAGCGAAACAACTCTCGATCTAATTAACCGTGGCAAGAGGCCGGCAGGAAATGTCGCGGCGCCAAAAACCGCTTTACCGAAGCTGCCAAGAGTGGGACTGGCCAAACCGTGGCCGGCGCGACTGAGCAAGCTGGGGAAGAAGACCAGGTTGGCGATCGCACTTGGCGGATTCGCTTTGCTGGCGCTGGCAGGATTTTTGTTTTGGAACAACCGTACCGCGTCAGCCCAGTACATGACGGCGCGGGTGGACCGGGGGAATCTTCGCAACACGGTAACCGCCACGGGAACGCTGCAGGCGCTGACGACGATCCAGGTTGGCAGCCAGGCTTCCGGAACTCATCTCGGCGCTCAACGCTGATTTCAATTCTCATGTGAAAAAGGGACAGGTAATCGCTCAACTCGATCCGGCGGTGCCGCAAGCGCAGGTCTTGCAGTCGCGCGCCAATTTGGAGAACGCGCGCGCCGGTCTGCAGCAGGCCAAGGCTGCCGTGGCGCAATCGCGCGCGGGCACGTCAGATGCACAAGCCAAGGTGCTGGCCGCGCAGTCGACTACCCAAAATCAACAAGCGGGCGTTTCGGGTTCACAGGCAAACCTGGCGGTGTTGGCAGCCGAACGCGATGACGCGTTGGCTTCGCTCAACCAGCAGAAGGCGCTCGGTTGAAGCCGGCGTGATCGCGCAGCGCGATTATCAAATTGCGGAGACCACGTACAAGACCGCGCAGGCGCGTTACAGCCAGGCGGCGGCGCAACTCAATCAGCTCGGTGGTTGGCGAGCAATCAGCCAGAGTCGCCGGGCAGGCCAGCGCGACGGCCCAGCTGCAGCAGTCGCAGGCGCAGGATCTACAACAGTCGCAGGCTGCGGTGCAAGCGGCCCAGGCGCAGGTGGAGCAGGCCGATGCAGCGTTGCGTCTGGCGGAAGTCAATCTGGCGCACACCACGATCACCTCGCCCATCGACGGCATCGTCGTCTCGCGTGATGTGAACGTGGGCCAGACGGTGGCGGCAAGTCTTTCAGCGCCGACGCTTTTTACCATCGCGAACGATCTGACCAAGATGCAGGTGATTGCCAACATTGACCAGGCGGACATCGGCGTGGTGGAACAAGCCAGGCGGCAAACTTTTCGGTTGATGCGTTTCCCGGCAAGGATTTCAACGGCACGATTCGGCGAGATGCGACTCAATCCGGTGAACGTGCAAAACGTGGTGACCTATAACGTCGTGATCGATGTCGATAATCCGGAACAGAAACTGAAACCAGGGATGACAGCCAATCTGATCATCACGATTGACGAGCGAAGCAACGTGCTCAAGGTTCCGAATGCCAGCGCTGCGATTTACGCCACAAGGAGAAGCGGCCGGCGGCGGTCAGCGACAGGGTGGTGGTCAGGGCCGCGGCCAGCGAAATTCTACCGGTGGTGATCTCGAATGCTACGGGTGCCAGTCAGGCGTCGCCGTCGAATGGCGGGAATGCTGGAAGCGCGTCCGGCGCAAACGGATCGCTGCCGTCTGCGGATCAATCCGGACAGCGCGAGCGGGTTACCGCCGGGGCGACCGCGCCGGTGCTTCAGCGGGCAGACGCGTCGCGTTTGGGTGCTCGGCAAAGATGGCAAGCCACAAGCTCGCCGCATCACGGTTGGATTGAGCGACGGCTCGGCAACTGAGGTTGTCGCCGGCAATTTGGTCGAGGGTGAGTTAGTAGTGACGGGGGAAACGCTTAGCAAGTAGCGCTAAGACGCAACCAATACGACGCAGCCGGGCGCCGGGCTTCGGCGGTGCGCCGCGTACTGGTAGGCCCCGGGCGGTGGTAGACGTCCGGTAAAACAGTGATGAGTGCTGAGTGATGAGTGATAAGAGTGAAGAGTGTAATTCGAAGAGATCGAAACAGGTATTCAAAGACAACCATGCCAGCAACATTGACATTGCGCCTGAAGAGGTGGAGCAAAGCGTCGCGCCGGAAAATGATTCCCGGTGTCGCCGTTGATCCGACGGTCACCGAAGAGTTGTTCCCGGAATCTGCGGAGTTTGCGGAGACTTCAGAGCCACAGACGACGATCCGTTTCGGACCACGTTCACAAGACCTACGTGATGGGCGAAACGCTGGTCCACGCGCTGCGCGGTATTTCAGCTGACCATCAAGCGAGGGCGAGTTTGTCGCCATCATGGGCGCGTCTGGTTCAGGTAAGTCGACGACGATGAACATCATCGGCTGTCTCGATCGGCCCACGCGGGGCACGTACATTCTTGACGGTCAGGACGTTTCTGAGTTGTCGAAAGACGAGCGCGCTGACATCCGCAGCCGCAAACTGGGTTTCGTCTTTCAGGGGTTCAACTTGCTGTCGCGCACGTCGGCGCTGGAAAACGTCGAGCTGCCCATGCTTTATGCCGGCATTGAAACCAGCGAGCGCCACCAGCGCGCGATGGAAGCGTTGGCTTCGGTGGGACTGGAAGGCCGCGAAAACAGTCATCCGAACCAACTATCAGGCGGGCAGCAGCAGCGCGTCGCGGTGGCTCGGCGCTGGTCAACCGGCCGGCGTTGATTCTCGCGGACGAGCCGACCGGTAACCTCGATTCGCGTACCTCCATCGAAGTGATGGAAATTTTTCAGCGGCTCAATCGCGAACGCGGCATCACGCTGATCCTGGTTACGCACGAACCGGACATCGCGGAATACGCCGAGCGCGTAGTGGTCTTCAAAGATGGTCGCATCAAGAAGGACTCTCAGATAGCGAAGCGGCGCGACGCGGCTGAGGAGTTGCGGAACTTGCCGCCGCTCGATAACGACGAAGACGACGAAGACAGTGACGAGGAAGTCGCAGAGCGAGAAGTAGCGTAAGTCATGAACCTCTTAATGATCATTCGCAGTTGCCTATTCGAGCACTGGCGCGGAACAAGACGCGCGCGGCGCTGACTATGCTGGGCGTTATCATCGGCGTTTCAGCCGTGATCGCTATGGTGAGCATTGGGCAGGGCGCGCAAGTTTCGGTGCAGGCGCAAATCGCGAACATGGGCACGAATCTTTTATTCGTCAGCGCGGGCGCGCAGAACGTGGGTGGCGTTCGCACCGGCACCGGCGACAGCGGCACCAACACGCTGACCGCCGAAGACCTCGAAGCGATTCAACGCGAAGTCCCAAGCGTCTCGATGCTGAGTCCGATCATCAACGCCAGAAGCCAACTGCTTTCGAATAACCAAAACTGGAACAGCTCAATTCAGGGCGTGACCGAACAACTGCCTGGCATCCGCAAGTGGAACGTAGCCAGCGGCGAGTTTTTCACCGAAGGCGACGTGCGCACCGCCGCCCGCGTGATCGTGCTGGGCCAAACCGTCGCCGATAGTCTCTTCCCGGGCATGGACGCCGTTGGCCAGTCGGTGCGCGTCATGAATCTGCCGTTTCGGGTGGTCGGCGTGATGGCCCGTAAAGGACAGGATCCGCAGGGACGCGACCAGGACGATGTTGCCTTCGCGCCCTACACCGCCGTGCAGAAAAAACTGCTGGGGACTACGCGCATTCAAATAGTCTACGTGTCAGCCATTTCCCCGACGCCACGTACACGGCGCAGGTTCAGATTGCGGACTTGCTGAGACAGCGACACAAACTCGGGCCGAGTGAACCGGACGACTTCACCGTGCGCAACATGTCCGACATCGCCGAAGCGGCCAACGAAACCAACAGCATCATGACCTGGCTGTTGGGCAGCATTGCCGGTGTTTCGTTGCTGGTGCGGCGGCATCGGCATCATGAACATCATGCTCGTTTCCGTAACTGAGCGGACGCGCGAGATTGGTATTCGCATGGCGATTGGGGCGCGGTCTTCGGCGGTGCGTACGCAGTTTCTGATCGAGTCCATCGTGCTCAGCCTGACGGGCGGCATGATGGGCATCGTGCTGGGGATCGCCGTGTCGTTGGTTATTCCCAGAGTGTTGGGATGGCCCACGCTTGTTTCGACGGCCGCGATTATCGGCTCGGTCGTGTTCTCAGCGGCGGTTGGAATCTTTTTCGGCTACTACCCGGCACGCAAAGCAGCGGCGCTCGATCCGATCGACGCGCTCCGCTACGAGTAGACAGGAGCAGGAGGCAGACCGCAGGCGCAGGTCGGCCGGCTAAAGCTTATCAAGGGGGAGCGAGCCAAGGGGGCAACAAGGGGAAAAGGGAAAAGGGGAACGGGTAGATTGCCCGCGCCCTTTTCTTTGTAGGGCGGACCTCTGTGTCCGCCCCGCGTTAATATAAGCCTGCCAAGTGGCGCACACGGAGGTGCGCCCTACAAACTACGCAATGGTGATCTCTTCGCTCAGGTACACATCCTGAATTGCGTTGAGCAGCTCGACACCCTCGCTCATCGGACGTTGGAAAGCTTTGCGCCCTGAGATGAGGCCGGTGCCGCCACCGCGCTTGTTGATTACCGCCGTGCGCACGGCCTCTGCCAAATCGCTTGCGCCTTTCGACTCGCCGCCGGAATTGATCAACCCACAGCGGCCCATGTAACAGTTGGCCACCTGATAACGAACCAAATCGATTGGATTGTCGGTCGTGAGTTTTTCGTAAACCAGCTTGCTGGTTTTGCCGTAGGACTTGCCCAGTTGTTTTTCCACCGCCGGGTAGCCACCGTTTCTTTCCGGAAGTTTTTGCTTGATGATGTCGGCCTGGATCGTGACGCCGAGATGGTTCGCCTGTCCGGTGAGGTCCGCGGAGGCGTGCATGTCTCCTTCCGGCGTTTTGAATCCCGAATTGCGAATGTAGCACCAGAGAATGGTGCCCATGCCAGGAGTTCGTGCGCCTGTGCAAAGGCGTTCGCGATCTCGGTTATCTGCCGGGTCGACTCGTCAGAGCCGAAGTAAATGTAGGCGCCAACCGCCACCGCCCCGAGATTGTGAGCTTCTTTCACAGTGCCAAACAAAACCTGGTCAAACTTATTCGGCAGGGTCAACAACTCGTTGTGATTGATCTTCACGATGAAAGGAATCTTGTGCGCATACTTACGCGCGACCACACCCAACACGCCAAACGTCGAGGCGACTGCGTTGCAGCCACCTTCGATCGCCAGCTTCACAATGTTTGCCGGATCGAAGTACTGCGGGTTTGGAGCGAATGAGGCGCCGGCGGAGATGTTCGATGCCCTGATCGACGGGCAGGATCGAAAGATAGCCGCTGCCCGCGAGCCGGCCGTTGTCGAAAAGCGTTTGCAGGGAACGCAACACCTGCGGCGAACGATCTGAAGCAGTCCAGACGCGATCAATGAAATCCGGACCGGCAAGTTGAGCTGCTCTTTGGCAATGGCTTCCGACTTGTGATCGAGCAGCGTCCGCGCGTTTTCGCCCAAAAGCTCTTCAATGCGATCCAGTGTGGTAGTTGCTCGCTTCAGTTCGGTAGCCACTATTCTTGTCCTCCTGATTGAGGCTGGCCGGCAGCCTAAATGTGGAAAATGTTCAGTGAATCAGGGCGATTATAGCATGGCGCCCCGGCTTCCGCTCGTGGTCGCCGGGCGGGGCTCCCTGACCCGTCCTCACCGTCTGTATTTTCCAATGCAAGGGCTCTTGCATTCAGTCATTCCAGGCACGCGTTTGGTGGTGACAATTTTCTTATCACAAGCTTGCGCGACTTCTTTCGGATCAATTAGAATCCGGGCCGCAGTTGCCTCAAAAGGGTATTACAGCCGCTGCGCGACAATCGTATACGAGTACAGCTCACTGGTAAGTCCGTCGACGAGAGTTCTAGCCCGGAGTTCACCGCAATCCTAGCCCGGAAGGTATTAACGATGAGATCACGCCTCCTGCCCCCATTGCCCCTGCTGTGTCTTTTTCTATTTTTGCCCGCGGCGATTTTTGCCGGCGACGACTGGCGCCCGATTGCTCCAGCCGAACTGGCGCTGAAAGCGCCGGTCGTCGAAAAGGACGCCGACGCCGAAGCCATCTTTTGGGAAGTCCGCGTCGATGACAGCGTCCTCGAAGAACTATCTCTGAGGAATTATGTTCGCATCAAGGTCTTCACCGATCGCGGCAAAGAGTCGCAGAGCAAAATTGATCTGCCGTACGCCGGATCTAACCGCATCAAGGACATCGCCGCCCGGGTCATCAAGCCGGATGGGACCATCGTCGAGCTTAAAAAAGAAGACGTCTTTGAACGGACGATCGTCAAGACCAACGGCGTCAAGGTAAAGGCTAAGTCGTTTGCCTTGCCGGCAGTTGAGCCCGGCTGCATCGTGGAATACCGCTGGCGCGAAGTGCGTCCCAACCGGAGCGCCGATCGCCTAAGATTGCAGTTTCAGCGCGACATTCCTTCCGAGACCGTGACCTACTATCTGAAGCCCTTTATGGGCATGCGCTACATGCCTTTCCAGATTGGGGAAACGAGGTTTGTTAAGGACAAGGATGGCTTCTCCAAACTGTCGCTCTCGAATGTGCCGGCGTTTCGCGAAGAGCCGTACATGCCGCCGGAGGATCAGGTGCGGTCCTGGGTGTTTCTCTACTACACGGAGGAAACAAAAGATAGACCCGGACAAATATTGGAACGACACCGGGAAACGCTTTTATGAAGCGTTTAAAGACGCCATGAAAGTAAATGACGATGTGAAGGCTGCTCTTCCGGGAGTCATCGGCGACGCTGCGACTCCGAAAGACAAGCTGCAGCGCATCTACGATTTCTGCCGAACCAAGATCAAGAACACCAGCGACGACGCTAACGGAATGTCAGCCGATGAAAAGGCCAAACTCAAGGACAATAAGACGCCCGCCGATACGCTGAAGCGCGGGATGGGCGCCGGCTTGGACATCGACCTGCTTTTGCAGCGTTCGCTAAAGCCGCCGGGTTCGACGCGCGCCTGGCCTTGTCAGGAAATCGTGACGATCTGTTTTTCAGCCGGGACCTTGCCAACATCGAGTTCCTCGGTTCGGTATTCATTGCGGTGAAGATCAGTGAGCAGGAGTGGGAATATTTCAGTCCCTCCGAGATGTACACCACCTACGGGATGTTGGGCTGGCCGGAGGAAAGTCAGGACACGCTGATCACCGATCCGAAACAGCCAATCTGGATGAAAACGTCAACCGCGCCACCGGAGCAGTCGGGGGAAAAACGCACGGCGAAGCTCAGGCTGCTCGACGATGGCACGCTCGAGGGCGAAGCCCGGCTTGAATACTCAGGCCACCTCGGTTTCGACAAGAAGGAGTATAACGACGACGACTCGCCGGCCCAGCGTGAAGAGACCTTGCGCAGCAGTATCAAAGCGCGCATGAGCACGGCGGAGATATCCGACATCAAGATTGAGAACGTCACCGACCCCGTTAAGCCCTTCGTTTACACTTACCACATCCGCATTCCGGGTTATGCGCAACGGACGGGCAAGCGAATTTTCCTGCAGCCCGGTTTCTTCGAACATGGTGTCGGGCCGCTGTTTCCCGCTTCTGAACGGAAACATCCGGTTTATTTCCACTATGGGTGGTTTGAGCAGGACGAAGTCTCAATCGACCTCCCCGCCGGTTACTCGCTCGACAATGCCGATGCTCCGTCGCCGATACGGTCTCTGCCCGTCACCGAATATACGCCGACGATTGGCGTCACCGCTGACGGTAAGACACTGGTCTACAAACGGAAGTTTTCTTTGGCGGGGGCGGAAACATTCTTTTTCCGATTACGTCCTATGCGAGTCTTAAGCAGGTCTTCGATGCGGTACACAAGAGCGACAACCACACCATTACGCTGAAGCAAGCCGCTACTTCAGCTTCAGCGAACTAGTAGTCGGGGCCCGGTTTCACCAAGGAGCAATTCTCATGTTTTTACGCTTTATCGGACTATGCTTTCTCCTCGCCGTTTTTGTCAGTCCGGGCCGTGCCGCGGATGAGGCTCCGCCCTGGTTACAGCAAGACGCGTCGGTGAAGATTCCCATCTACAACAAGGACGTGCCGGCAGTGGTACTGCGCGATGAGCAGTCTGTCACGGTAAGCGACGACGGACGCGTGACCACGGTAACCACGTTTGCCGTACGCATCCTGACGCGAGAAGGCCGCGATTACGCGGAAGCCGCGGAACGTTACCTGACGAAAAGCGGGAAAGTGCGCGAGCTGCACGCCTGGTTGATCAGGGCCAATGGCGTCGTTAAAAAATACGACAAGGACGATATCGTCGATCGGATCTCAGACCCCAACGATATTTATGACGAGTATCGCATTAAGGTGATTGACGGCTCACGCGACGCCGATTCCGGAGTTGTTTTTGGTTACCAGTCGATCAGTGAAGAGCATCCGCTGTTTAGCCAGGACATTTGGCAGTTCAGGGCCGGCTGCCGGCCTATCGTCTCGCGTTATAGCCTGGCTCTGCCCAGTGGCTGGCGCGCGACCAGCGTAACTTTCAATCACAACAAGGTCGAGCCGGAGCGTCAACGGCTCAAGCTACACGTGGGAATTGCGCGACCTGGCGCCGATCAGGCCGGAGCCTGCCAGTCCGAAGGTCAGCAATCTGGCTCCGTGGCTGGCGGTCAACTATTTCATGGGCGATAGCGTTTCGTCGCCTGGCGGGCGTACGTTCGAAAGCTGGGTGCAGGTTTCACGCTGGGCCACTGAACTCCACGACCCGCAGTCGGTCCCCGACGAGAGTGTGGCCGCGAAGGCCCGGGAGTTGACTGCTAACTCCAAAACCGAGTTGGAACGCATCCGGGCGATTGCGCAGTTCGTGCAACGCCTGCAATACATTTCGATCGATATCGGCGTTGGTCGCGGCAACGGTTATCGGCCACATGCGGCTTCGCAAGTGCTCGCCAAGGCGTATGGCGACTGCAAAGACAAAGCCAACCTGATGCGCTCGATGCTCAAAGCGATAAACATTACCGCTTACCCGATTGCAATTTATCTGGGCGACGCCACGCACGTGAGGAAGAGTGGGCCTCACCCAGCCAGTTCAACCATTGCATTATTGCCATCAAGGTGAGCGATGACACCAAAGCGCAGACCGTAATTCAACATCCGACCTGGGCCGGCTCCTGATTTTTGATGCCACCGACGAGCACACCACCGTCGGCGACCTGAACGATGATGAACAGGGAAGCCTGGCGTTAATCATCGCCGGCGACTCGGGCACGCTCAGCCGGATGCCAACCATGTCTCCGGAGTCGAGCCAGTTGGACCGGCAGGCGGATGTCACCTTGTCCGCGGAAGGCAGCATAACGGCAACCGTGAAAGAGCGGTCGACGGGCCAAACCGCGGTGAATGAAAGACGATTATTCCGCGACCGGTCAACGCCTGAATACAAGCACATGATTGAAGAATGGTTGACGCGCGGCGTCACCAACGCGAAGGTCTCGCGGGTTCAGCCTGAGGACGACAACGTGGAAGGCCGTTTTGGTTTGGACGTTGACTTTACCGCGGCTTCATACGGGCAGCTGATGCAGGGGCGTCTGCTCGTTTTCAATCCGGCCATCGTCTCGCGACGCGAGGCGCTTTTTCTGACCGAAGCGACCCGCAGCCAACCAATCGTGCTTGATTCCCACGCGTTTACCGAAGTCGTGCATGTGAAGCTACCGGCCGGTTTTGAAGTTGACGAAGTGCCGGATACGGTAAAGCTCGAAGCTGCGTTTGGCACTTACAAGACCAGCTACGAAGTGAAGAACGGCGAGTTGGTGTACACGCGTGCGCTGACTCAGCGAGCCACGACCATTCCCTCGGATCAATATCAGATGGTGCGCAAGTTTTTCGAAAACATTCGCGCTGCCGAACGAGGCGCCGGTAGTCCTCGTGAAGAAATAAAACAAGTGCTGAGTGCTGAGTGATGAGTGACTGAGTACTGAGTCAAAAACAGGTCTTACCAGTACTCATCACTCAGTACTCATCACTGGTTCTCACCATCACCGCCAGCGACTCCTTCACGAAGCGCTTCTGTAACATCCTGGCCACGGGATAGCCGAGTCGGACCAGCGGGTGTTTAGGACGCGAGAAGGCGTGGATGTCATACCAGACCGAATCGTCCTCGTTCCACTCCACGCGGAATCGTTCTTCGCCACGTTCCACATGATCCGGCAGCGTGCCGTAGGCGAAGCCGAAACGCGCGTCTTGCGCTGAGCGTTCGTCAATCAGATAAACAATTCGCGCGGCACTCAATGACCAGAATCCGAACGTCTTCGCTCTGACCGCCACCGTGGTTCCGACTGCCAGAGGCTTTCCCTCGGGCACCACTGATACCCAGCCAAGTTCGAACTGCCGCCAACTTCGTAGCGCTGAAACAGCACGCTCGTAAGTTTCCCGACCCGTGCCGAGCTTGATGCGATTGTGATCGACGTTGTAACCGGGTAGTTCATCAGCCGTCGCCTGGCCTTGCGTAGCGCCCACGGCCGGGTACGAAAAAGCCAGGTCCTGCTGCGACGCGATGAACCGCGCCACGGTTTCTTCCGAAGGTTTGCGGGACAGGAACATCAGTGGGCGCGATCGGGTGGCCGCCACTCTCGGTCGATTTCTTCGGCTCGTTGCCGCCGGCAGCAGCGCGCGCGCGCGGATGGTGATTGTCGTAGGCCGTGCGCAGGTGGCGATCGGTAATGTGCGTCATAAATCTGCGTGGTGGAAATGTCGCTGTGACCGAGGAGCGCCTGGACCGAACGCGAGTCCGCTCCATGTTGCAGCAGGTGAGTCGCAAAGCTGTGGCGCAACGTGTGCGGCGAAACGTTGTGAATGCCGATCTGCTCGGCGTACATTTTGATCATAGACCACGCGAACTGCCGCGTCAGCGGTTTGCCGCGGTGCAGGAACAGATTGGCATAAGGCGACTTGCCATAAGCCGCTTTGACGGAAACATATTGCTGCAACCAGTGAATCGCACTCTTCCCGACCGGCACGCGACGCTCCTTGCTGCCTTTGCCATGGCAATTGACGATGCCCGCGTGAACCTCAACCTCGCTCTGTTTCAAGTTCACCAACTCGGAGACCCGCAACCCGGCAGCATACATCAGCTCGAGCATGGCGCGGTCGCGTATGCCGTCTTCGGTGCCCACGTCGGGCATGGCAAACAAGCGATCGATCTCTTCTTCGGTGAGAAACTTTGGCAGGTAAGGAAAACTTTTGCGGCGTATCGAGATCTTCAGAAGGGTTCTGCCGGATGTGATCGTCAAGCATCAGGAAACGAAAGAAGCCGCGCGCGGCGCTCACCGCTCGGGCCACCGATGAAGGCGCCAGACCTTCGCGAGAGAGTTGCGCGATCCATTTGCGCAGGTCGGGCCGCGTCAATTCAGCTATCGGCTTGCCGACCTTCAGGGCGAAGCGATCGAGTTGCACCAGATCGCGGCGATAACTCTGGAGGGTATGGCGTGCGAGTCCCTCTCGACCTGAATGTAAGTCAGATATTCCTTGACGAGATCGCTGCGCCTGATTCGTAGTCACGCATCCATCTTAGCAGAGGTCGGAGGTCAGAGATCAGAAGTCAGAGGTCAGCGGTCAGCATATCGGAAACACACACTGGCTGCTGACTGCTGACCTCATGATCTCTGTTCTACTATTCGTAGCGCAGGCACTCGATCGGATCGAGGCGAGAGGCTTTGCGCGCCGGCCAGACACCGAACAACAGTCCGACGCCGATGGAGACAGTCAGCCCGGTGACTACGGCCCAGGTTGGAATCGAAGCCGGCAGCGACGGCACGAGCAGCATGACGAGTTTACTTATGCCGATAGCGATCACGACGCCGAGAATACCGCCGAGAAACGTCAACGTCATGGCCTCAAACAGAAACTGGCGCACAATATCTTTACGTCGCGCGCCCAGCGCTTTTACGCACGCCGATCTCTTTGGTGCGCTCAGTGACTGCTCACCAGCATGATGTTCATGACGCCGATGCCGCCGACCAGCAGGCCGAGACACGAAATCGCGATGGCCACCAGGCCGATCATCGCAAAGATGCTATCGAACTGTTGAATAAACTTGTCCGCGGTCTTGATGTCAAAATTATTTGGCGCTTCGAATTTGACGCTGCGCCGCCGTCGCAAAATCTCCTCGGACTGTAGCAAAGCCTCAGCTGTCAGCCCTGAGCGCGCCTTGATTATCAGCAGCAGGTAGCCTCTGGCCGGTGCGATTTTTGCGCGGTGCGAAACGGAACCAGGACGGCGTTATCTTCTTCGTTTTCCCCAAAGAGCCCGCCTTCCGCTTCTCCAGCACGCCGATGACCTCGAAGTTGTAGCCGCCCATGCGCACCATCGTGCCGGCTATTTGGTTCTTCCGGGAAAAAGAGCGTCGGCGGCGTTGACGCCGATGACCATCACATTCGCGCGCTGCTGTTCGTCGTTCTCGGTTATGAACCGCCCTTCCTTGAGCGCGATGTTGGTGATGCCCGCATAGTTTGGCGAAACGCCCTGCGTGTTTCCCCAGCGATAGTTGTGACCTTGATAGGTGACGTTGTCGTCAAAAAGGCCCACCGCTGTAACCGATGTTGGGCGCGACCGTGGCAGCTTCCTCAACTGCGCTTGCCTGGGCCGCAATGGCTTCGCCGTCAGCGACTGTCAAAGGCTTGCGCAACCGTTCCGAGCGATCCTCGCCGACGCGCGGACCGGTCGAAAGGTGAAACGCGTAGATGTTGTTGGTGCCGTACTCTTCAATGATGGCGACGATGTTTTGGCGCAGCCCGGTAAGGATGGACGCGATGATGATTGCCGTCATCACGCCGATCACTATGCCCAGTACCGTTAGAAAACTCGAAACTTGTGCGCGCGCACGCTGTCCAGAGCGCCATCTGGAGCGTCTCGCGCAATACACTTTTTCGAAGTTTGATTTTCATCGGGGATTACGTCGTTTGCGTCAGCGCCAGAATCGGATCGAGGCGAGCGGCTTTGAACGCCGGGTAGATGCCGGCGATCATACCTATCGCGGTCGAAACAATCAGGGCCAGTAGAATATAGCCGATGGTGATCGTCATAGTGATCGATGCCAGCGCCGTAATCAGGACAGTCACGCCCCACGACAGCAGCAGTCCCAGCACCCGCCAGTCGCGCACAGAATCGCCGACTCAATTAGAAACTGCAGCAGGATCTGCCGCCTGGTCGCGCCCACCGCTTTTCGCAGTCCCACCTCAAACGTCCGCTCGGTAACGCTGACCAGCATGATGTTCATCACTACGATGCCGCCTACGATCAGCGTGATCAAAGTGATGGGAACGACGACCGCTCGCAATGCTGCCCGTGAATGGTCGATCTGATTGTTGAGCTCTTCCGCGTTGACTACGCCGAAGTCGTCTTCCTCGTTTCCATTCAGCCGGCGTTTATTTCGCATCGCCACCCGCGCGTCCTCGATCGTGGCTGAAATGTTTCGCGGTTGCGACCCTTGCCGTGGATCTGGAGGCCGTTGCGTCCGAAGATTTGCAGGTGAGTGGTGACTGGAATGTAGACGTGGCGATCGAACGAGTCACCAAAAAATGATCCGCGCTTCTCCTCCACGCCGACGACGCGCATCGGCAACCCGCGAACTTTCAGCATCTTCCCAATCGGATCGGTGTTGGGAAAAATTTATCCTTGATGTCGCCGCCTAACACCACCACGAACGCCGAGCGCGCGACTTCATCAGCAGAAATGAAACGGCCCTCGGAAATCGTCTTGTCTTCGATGTCGACCATGTTAGCCGTCGCCCCGAAGACCAGCGCGCTGGGAAACTCAACGCCTTCCTGCTTTAGATCTGACTGACCCTGGACCTCGGCGCCAACTTCCATACACGAGCCGCAATGGTCGCGAACCCACTCGTATTCGTCCCAGTTGATTCGTTTGTTGCGGCGGTTCATGCGCTCGAATTCTTCGTCTGACAAGCGGCCGCTGGCGGCGATGCGCGCCATCATGAAGTGGTTGCTGCCGAGAACCTTGGTTACCTTGTCGATGACGGTAAGTGTTCAAGCCGCTGATCGAAGCACCCACCGTTACTACCGAAGCAACGCCGATGATAATTCCGATCAGAGTCAGAAACGCGCGCAACTTATGGGCAAAAATCGACTGGATCGCGATCCGCAGGGCGTCAGCATAAAAAGAAAAGAAAGCTCGCATGTCGCGTTAAGAAAGAAAATTCAAGCTGCCACGGGCTGTACGACCAATGAAGCCGATCAGGTTCCAACTATTGGACACCGCAGGTCGCCCAGGTGTGCCATCGGGAGCAATTGGCCTTTTCGTCCCTCAGCCCAACACGCCTTCGCGGGCACACCGACGCGATTCGTCCATACTGATAGACGCACCAGCGACCCGGTTTATTAACAGGCTAGCTATGAATGGGTTAAGTCAACTCAGCCGCCCGGCGGTTTGCCGGGTTTCAGGGAAAACTTGTCTGCCCAGCGCACGCGTCCCCGTCACCTGCATCGCGACAAACAGAGTGACGACGGAACCGAGCGTGATTGCCAGGCCGGTGAATCCCTTGAGAAGAAGGCATAGGAGAACATCACCAGGTAGACAAATTGCGCGAGCGCCGCTTCGCGACTGGCAAAGTGAAGCCCGATAACCAGACGCAGGTAACTTACGACCAGGAAGACTGACACGACCGCTGAGATGGCAAAGGCAACGTGGATTGAGACGTGATCCACCAGATAAGCGAGCAGCAGATGGAAGGCGAAAAAAGCCGCCGCGAGGAAGAAGTAGTTCATCGGATGAAGCTCGATGCCGCGCATCGTAGTGATGATGAGCATGATAAAGAAGAAAAAGAAAAAGCGAGACCGGGGCAAAAAACTTATGCCGACCGGCCAACGGTCCGGGCTGAAGTTTTTCCGGCATCACCATCGCGATCTGATAGCCCGAGACCAGGTTCTTGTAAGACCAGGCCAGCTCCCAACCATTGCCGGTCTCGTGTTTCTCAGATGGCGAAAGCGTGTTGTCAGGAAAGTCGATGTCTTTGAAGTTAGTCTTCATCTTCAGTGAAAAATCGCGCACCTGGGCCACCTCGCCGCTGCCGAAACTATAACGCCACTCATTGAGTCCCTGAGATTGATAGCCGACGGCCAGGCGTGTAACTTGTCCCGCCGGAATCTTGACGGAACCGCTCGCAGCGTTTGCCTCGTTACTAGTTGCCACCGGCGTGCCGTCAACAGTAAAAACCAGATCGTCGTAGATCGCTTTCGCCGTCGGGAAGTTGAGAACGAAAGTGACCAGTTGCTCTTTGTCGCTCGTGTTGCGGAAGCCGTAACTGCCGGCGAAATCTACTTTGTAGGTGCTATACCAAAGCAACCCCTTCTGCCGGTGTTCGAGATCGAGTCCAACGTCAACCGCACTGCTTTCCAGGGGCAGCGGTGTGGCAACCTCTTCCTTGATCGTGTCAACGATCTTCTTGCCATTCTCAGTGCGTTCTTCCTTTCGCGTCACCGTTTGTTTGAACGAGGCGCTTGGTGGCGCCTGGTTTTGCTGTTCTCCCACGTGGAGGCGACCCGATTCGAGGCGACGGCGTCGGTCGAGATAGGTGCGCGAGAAGATCGTGCCGCCAAGAATGGCCCAGGCGATTGAGGCGCAAACAAAAATGAAAGCGATGGCTATGATTCGTTTGGTCACTACCAGACTCCTTTGGGTTGACCCGGGCAGACCCGGTCGGCAATGAGACTTCGTTATGAATTTCGTATTGTGGCTACATCTCCCGCGTGGGCAATGTGGCGAGCCACAGGAAGCTCGGGTGCAAGCTACATGAGCTTCCCGTTTTTGAGTTGCACGCCGCGAGGGTGAGAAAGTTCCCATCACAAAGACGCCCTGCCGTGAAGGATTCTTCAACGCAAAACTCCTCCGGTCTCACAAGTCGCGCGCGTAACGGATTGCCCGTCGACGTCGGGAAAAGATCCGCGACCGAAAAACACATGCCAGGCAAACGAGGTTGAGAACCGGCAAACGCAAGCTCGCGCAGGCCAGCTCCAGCAACTGCGGGTGCCGCACCGTAGAGACCAGCCGTCGCATCCATAAGCGTGAAGCAAAACGCGCGCGAAACAATTCACCGGAGTAAGCGTTGAGTGCGTCCGGATTCTCCGTCTCCAGGTAATCAGCGATAACTCTCGCGGCCAGAGTGGAAAGACGCATGCAGGGATCGAGTCCGCCGGCAGTCAGCGGCGACACCGCTCCGGCTGCATCACCGATCAGCAATCCGCCGGGGTTTGCGATCTTTCGTAGCACGCCACCTACCGGAATCCGGCCACCGCGTCGCTCCAATTGTCTTGCGTTTCCCAAATCGACGATGCCCTTCAGGCTTGATCTAAAACTTTCGAGCGCCTGGACGGGCTCAAACTTTTCCGCGTAACCGCCGACGCCGATGTGTGTCTCTTCGCCATCGTGCGCGACCCAGGCGAGATAGCCAGGCGCTATGCCCCGTCGAGAAAACAATGAAGGGTGGGCGGTCCATCCAGCGGCACGCCACTGAAGACATCTTCGACACCGACAATCCATTCGCGATTCAACTCCAGCCCCAGATCGCGAGCCACGCGCGAGGTGGCGCCGTCCGCGCCAACCAGGTAGCGAGTGGTCACCCAACGCGAAACACCGCTGCGCCGGTTCGGGTCCAATCGCACCAGCAGCCGGTTTCTCACTCGAGTATGTTCCGCGTAGCGAGTTCCAGGCAGCCAGGCAACGCCGGCACGCAAGCAGTGATCGAGATAGCGGTTGTAGAGCCGGCCCATCTTGCCAACCCGGAATTCATCGTGCGGGCTAACCAGTTCTAGGCGCCGCCGCTGCAGGTGAGTAAAGAGCCACGTGCCTGACCGCCGGGCCCAGGCAGTCTTCCGGTATGTCGAAGTCTTCAAGCGTGCGACGGACAAAGATTCCAGTCGTATGGATTGAGGCCTCGAGTGAATCTTTGCGATCGACAAGCAGAACGCGCAGCCCGCGTTTTGCCAGCAGCCGGGCGCAGTGAAGCCCTGCCAGGCCGGCGCCGATGATGAGTTACGTCGTAGTGGTCCATGGGGTGAAAGGAAATTGCGCTCGTTGGTTTAGCCGCAGCGTGTCAAAGCGCTTTGCCAGACAAAGCCGGCAGGCAAAAAGAGATGGCCGGCGTTAGCTTTGGCGCATCTGGTGAATAATCGTTTCCATGTGGCTCAGGTAGTTTTCAGCGCGCCACGCCCGGCGGCAGTCAGTTTGTATTCGGTCTTCGGCAGGCGCCCTTCAAACGACTTGATACAGACGATGTATCCACCGTCTTCGAGTTTGCGAGCGTGCACGCTGAGATTCCGTCCGTTGTGTCCATCAGGGTCTTCAGATCCTCGAAAGTCGGGGACTCGTTTGCCGCCAACGCGCTGACAATGCCGAGGCGCATGCGTTCGTGAATCAAGCGATCGAGACCCGGCGCGAGATGCCGCTGGTGGTGAGCACGGGCATTGCCGATGCCTTGCAAGTCGCTGCCGGCTTCGCGTTTCTTCTGAGCGGGATTCTTTAGTGCCGAATGTCTAGCCACCATATCTCCTTGCGATTATCACGCCAAAAACTATGTGCGCAAGCCGCCAAAGCCGGCGGCCATAAGCCAGTTGGAAAAACCCGGTGGCACCAACAAGGCCGTCGCTCCCAGCGCCATGAAGCAGAGGCCCATGATGGGAACGGCACTGACGGAAAACATCCCACCGGTCACCACGCCGGTTCCATACAGCAACAACCAAAGGCCGGGAATCGCATTTGTCAGGCCGGCGCGGTAAAGCACCACGGTTACGATTGCGCCGGCGCAGATCGGCGGCGACAAGCTAAAGGCCACCTTTCGCCCCGGCCCGGAGAGCAAAGGCATTTTTACTGCGCGCGCCTTTCGGTCTATGGACCAGCCGGCAATGAGCAAGGCAATCACTGCCTCCGCAATCCAAACCGTCAGCCAACCCTTAAAGGATTTTTGTTGAGCCGAAATGACGGTCGCCGTTAGTGCGGTAACTCCGATCGCCACCTGGCCCCAGCCCGAAATGCCGGTGAAGGCAGTGGCGCGCTCCATCGTTTCCCGGATGTACTTGAGATTGTCCATCGCGCTCGTGAAGCGCGGGCGGCTCTTCTGGCTGCGGGTTAACGAGGTGGATTGAGCCCATGCGCCGGATGATAAGTCGTTGCTCGCGGCCGTGTCAAGTACTTTACGATGCAAAGGCGAGGTAGCCAGGAGCGCCAGACAGACGCAGGAAGAGTCGCCGCTCGATCTCATTAGCTCACCTGGCGAGCTGGCGGTTATTGGATTGTTCGGAGTTAGGCGGTGCTGGGTTCGGCGACTCCGGTGGTCGCCATGCCATGCCGGCGGCCTTGCGCCAACGAATGATCAGCAGGACCAGCGCTCCAGTGCCGACGATGAGACTGATGATCTGCGAGGTAGACAATCCGGTGAGCGTAGTCAGCCCAAACACGTCGCCACGCGGATCGTCGCGGACAAACTCGATGCCGAAGCGAACCACTGAATAGACCAGCGCGTAAGTCAGAATCACCTGCCCACTAAAGCGCTTGTGCTTGTGGAGCCACAACAGGAAGAAGAAGACGATCAACATCGCAAACGATTCGTAGAGCTGGGTAGGGTGCAGCGGTGTGTCGATCGGGACGCCGGTTATTTCATGTCCCAACTCGGTAAACTTCACGCCCCAGGGAAGGCTGGTCGGTTTACCCCAACAGCAGCCGGCGGCGAAGCAGCCTTGCCGGCCGAAGAAATTTCCGATCGCGATTCCTGGAGCGCAGGCGTCAGCCGTCTTCCACCAGGAAGCTGGTAGCGGCGCATCAATAAGTAGCCGGCCAGAATTGCGCCGATAAGCCCGCCGTAAAAAACGCCGCCTGAGCGCAGGAAGTCGAGTGAGAGAAGTTGGCCCGGGTGATCGCGATACTCCGGCTCGGTGAAGAGCATGAGCAGCTTTGAGCCAACCAGCGAGCTTAGCAACATCCAGAGACACAAGTCGTAGATCCTTTCGCGCGGCAGCCCATCGCGAGCGGCGAGCCTTACAGTGATCAGAATCGCGCACAGGAACGCCAGCGCCAGGAATACGCCGTAAGTGTTAATCGGGAAATTGCCGATGCGAAAGAGTTCGGGATACATAAACTAGCGTGGTCGGTAGTCAGTATTCAGTAGTCAGTAGTTCGTTGGCTGTTAGATGAAACATTGTGATTTGAAGTTGGTACCACTGCTCACTGCTCACTGCTCACTGCTCACGCTACTGTCACTGTCACCGTCTTAGTCCTCTTATCAAAACCAGATCGCGAGGCGAGCAGCAGCGCGTCAATTGAGATGCTGGCGTCGGCGACGTTAAAGGTGGGCCAATGCCAGGAGCCGGCATGCAGCACGATGAAATCGATTACGTAACCCAGGCGCGCCCGATCGGTTAGATTACCTAAGATGCCGGCCAACAGCAGCGCGCAGGCGCCCAACACTCGGTCGTCGTTTCGGGGTGCGCAGGAAGTAATGGAACACGGCTGCCGCTGCTGCGCCTGCCAACACCACGAAGAACCAGCGTCCGAAGGATCCGCCCTCCTGCAACTGTCCGAAGGCTATGCCACGATTCTCAGTGTAGATGAGATCAAGGAAGCCTCTGATGATCGTGTGCCCGTCGGCAAACCGCAGTGCGCGCACAGCCCACGCCTTGCTCGCCTGGTCAACCATGTAAATGCCGAAGCTGGCGAGAAGATAAGCAGCGCGCCAACCGAGCCGCGAGCGCGTGGTGGCTGTCACCGTCGCGTTGTTGAATTCAGTGTCCATATCTGAGTTGGAGGACGTCGTCGCCTAACAATCGACTCCTACGGTGCTTCGGAAGGTTCACTTTCAATTTCCTCGAGGGCGGCGACGCAACGCTCACACGCCGTTGGATAGCGGCTCGATTCGCCTACACGGGTCGAAAAGTTCCAGCAGCGTTCACACTTTTGACCTTCCGCGGGCAGCACTCTGACTACGACTCCGCTCGCGCCTTCGTCCGAACGCACTACATCCACTTGAGAAACGATGAAGACGTAGCGCAGTTCGTTGCGGTAACGGTCCAGCAGGTCGTAACTGTCGCCGGCAGCCGCGATCTCCAGGCGCGCTTCCAGGGAGCTGCCGATCTGTTTGGTAATTCGCGCTGCTTCGAGCGACTGCAACACTTCGTCGCGAATTTCGAACAGGCTTTCCCAGTTGGCGCGCAGATTCTCGTCTCGCTGGCTGCGGGTTTCAGGCATAACGGCGATGTGAACGGAAGCAGGTCGCGCGTTGTCCGCCGGCAGGTTTTCCCAGACTTCATCGGCGGTAAAAACCAGGATCGGCGCCAGCATCCGCGCCAGGGCATCAGCAATTCGATAAAGCACCGTCTGCGCGGACCGGCGACGCAGGCTGCGAGGCGCAGACGTGTACAAGCGGTCCTTGATGATGTCGAAGTAACGCGCCGACAACGTCACCGTGCAGAATCCGTAGATGGCTCGCGTGGCTATGTGAAACTCGTAAGCTTCATACGCCGTCCTGACTTGCGCGACCACTTCAGCAAGCTCTGCCAGCACCCAGCGATCGATTTCAAGCAGTTCCGTTTCCGGAACTGTATCTGTCGCTGCTTCGAAGCCGCTGAGATTTCCCAAAGCATACCGCGCGGTGTTCCGCAGTTTTCGGTAGGCATCGACGGTTCGCTCGAGAATCTCTTGCGAGCAGCGGACGTCTTCGTGGTAATCCGAAGACGCCACCCACAGTCGCAGGATGTCCGCGCCCGACTCCTTCACCACTTCGTTTGGCGAGATGCCGGTGCCTTGCGACTTGCTCATCTTCTCGCCCTGGACCGTGATCAGCCAGCCATGCGTAACAATGTTGCGATAGGGAGCGTGGCGATATTTTGCGAGACTGATAAGCAGTGACGAGTTGAACCACCCTCGATATTGATCGCCGCCCTCGAGGTAGACGTCGGCCGGTCGCCACTCGCCCAGTTCAGTTGCGAAATATTCCTTGAACACCGAGGGCCATGACGAACCGCTGTCAAACCAGACGTCGAGAATGTCTGTCTCTTTCGTAAACTCGTCGCCGCCGCATCTGGGACACTTCGAATCCTGCCGGCAGCAATTCTTTCGCTTCGTATTTGTACCAGGCGTCGGCTGACTCTCGTTCAAAGATGTCTGCTACGTGATTGACTACCTTCGGATCCAACAGCACCACCGCTTCAAGACTTTCCTGGTTGCAACCGACGCAGTAGAAGGCCGGAATTGGCACGCCCCATACCCGCTGCCGCGAAACGCACCAGTCGGCGCGATTCTTGAACATATTCAGCATGCGCTCGCGACCCCAGGGAGGAATCCAGTTCACCGCTTCATTGATCTCGCGTTCCGCGCCGGCACGGAGGCTAAGCCCCCAGTCATCATTCGGCGAGACGCGATCCAGGGAGATGAACCACTGTGGCGTTGCGCGGAAGATGACAGGATTTTTGCATCGCCAGCAATGTGGATAACGGTGCTCGTAGTTCTCCGAGAACAAAGGACACCGCGTTCGCGCATAAATTCCACGATCTTCGGATTGGCTGCGAAGACGTTAAGACCGGCGAAGTGTTCGACTTCAGGCGTGAAGTGTCCGGGTTATCCACGGGACAATAGATCTCCAGGCCATAGCGCTTGCCGATTACAAAGTCGTCGTGGCCATGACCTGGCGCGGTGTGCACGGCTCCGGTACCCGCTTTTCCCGTCGTTTTCCGGTCGCGCGCTTCGCTGACGTCCAGTTCAGTTTCCGCATCCGCCTCGCCGCCCAGGGTTACGTGATCGCCAACCATCAACAACGACGGGCGATCAATCCAGGGATGACGACACTCCAGCCGATCCAACTTTGCGCCCACAAAGCGCGCCAGCACTTTCGGTTCGAGCGCAGCGCCATTTTCGTCACGCTCGGCCAGCGCACACTTCTCGGCAACGCTTGCGAGTAATTCGGAAGCGACGATGTAAACCTCGTCGCCATGCTCAAACGCCGCATACTCAAAGTCCGGATGGACCGCAATTCCGAGGTTGGCAGGCAACGTCCAGGGCGTGGTGGTCCAGATCAGAACAGAAACCTTCCGACCAGCGAGCGCCGGATCGATCAAGGCCGGATCGCTGGTGAGCGGAAACTTTACGTAAACTGAAGGACTGTTGTGTTGGCGATACTCGACCTCCGCCTCCGCCAGGGCAGTCTGGTCGTGAATACACCAGTAGACCGGCCGAGCGCCCTTAGAAGACGTAGTCACGCTCCGCGAACGTGCCAAACAGCCGCGCGGTTTCGGCTTCGTAGCCGTTGGACATCGTCGAGTACGGATTGTCCCAGAGGCCGAGAATGCCGAGGCGCTGAAGTCGCGCGTTTGACTCTTCAGCGCGTTGGCGGCGTATTCGCGACAGGCACGCCGGATAGAGGCGACGGGCATGTTCGCTTTCTTCGTGCCTAGTTTCCGTTCGACGTGGAGCTCGATCGGCAAACCGTGACAGTCGTAGCCGGGCACGTACGGGCGTCGTAGCCCAGCATGCTGCGCGACTTCACGACGAAGTCTTTGATGATCTTGTTCATCGCTGTGCCGAGATGGATGTCGGCATTGGCGTAAGGCGGGCCATCGTGAAGGATAAACTTCTCAGCGCCCGCGCGCGCTCTCACGAATCAAGTCGTAGAGGCCGAGGTCCGACCATTTCTTCAGACGGATGGGTTCGCTCTGGGCGCAGGTTTGCCTTCTGAGAAGCCGGTTTTCGGCAGGTTGACTGTCTTTTTCAGATCGAGTGGGGTTTCAGTAGACATAGTTTTCTGGTCACATTTCGGAATTAACAATACTAACAGCACCGCTCGGGAAAACGAAAACTCGAACCAGATCCCGCGGGATGCGATGGTTCGAGTTTATCAGGGCCGTTAATCGCCGCCGATTGTTGACAAGGGGTCAACCGATGAACATCTCATCCTCTCCGTAGGTTTGATTAATGGGCTTCGGCATGGGGGCTACGAGAACTTCAAGCCCGCGGCGGAAGCCCGACATAATCGCCGCCACCTCACGGGCGGGCTCGACTATTTTCCTTTGGATGAAGTCGGTCGTGGTGACCACCTGGTCATGCGTTCTATCAATCGTTTGGCTCACCATGGCGACTTTTCCGCGCGCCTCGTGCGCCGTCTCACTCACCAGATCCTTCAGTTCCGCCACTTCGCCCTTTGATGATGGCGACGGACTCCGAAAGGTTACCGGTGGCCGGTCGAAAGATGGACCGACATGGCGCTGATCTGTTCAGCGACCAGTCTGCCCTGAACCGCCACTTCCTGGGCCTGCTCGCTGATAGCCGTCACCCTCTCGATCAGGGCTCCAGTTTTGCTCCAGTCGATCGACTGACTTTACCGCCCGGCTCACGCCTTTCGCCATCGTCACCATGGTTACAGCGATGATGACGAAAGAAAGCGCGATGACTACCATGATCCAGAACATCGGATCATTAGGGCTCATCTGTAAGGCAAAAACGTCATGACATTTTGGATTGCCGATTAAGCTCCTGCAACTCGCAGACGATTGGCAATCGGCAACTACCTAGTTGGGCTTTTCGGTGTGATTGAGGAGCAGCCTCAATGCGGCCGGACAATTCAGTTTTGCGCTTCTCTTCCTGATACGCTTTCTTACCGGCGTCGATTGCCGCCGCGACGGTGCTGGTCTGACGAGCCGCACTCGCGCGCGCGGTCTCAGCTACCTCGCTGACTTTTCCGTAGCCTGCGTGTAAACATCAGAAGCTTTGGTCGCTGCCGTCGAATAGATGTCGGAAGCTTTGGTTGCCGCCTGCGAATAAAGCTCGCCGGCACGGTCGCGAGTTTGCTCGTAGTACTCGCCGGCGCGATCGCCCAACTGCTGGGCGGCTTCGCGCGATCGATCGATACCCTTGCGGGTCGCGTCGGCAAGGTCGCCGCGGAGCTCCTGACCGGAACTTCGGTGCAAAGAGCAGGGCAATCACTGCCCCGATGCCGCCGCCAATTAGCAGATAAGTTAGACGAGTAGAAATGCTGTCGCCAGAATCTCTTCGATAATCATCGTTTCCCATAAAGAATTCCTTTCCTGAAGCAAAGCGCCCGGAGCTCTGCAGTTGGTGCTAAATGTTCGTTTTCAGAGATTGACTATAACAAAACCCCAAGAGGCCGTGCAAGAAGGTGGGCCAGCGGACCGCCGCCGCACTTCATCAAGCGAGCCTAGTCAACGTTGCCGCTGCCGCCGTTGTATTGGTCGAGTTTGCGGTAGATGGTTTTGCGGCCGATGCCGAGTGCTTTCGCAGCCTGGGTCTTGTCGCCGCCGGTGTAGTCGAGGTCGCTTCGATTGCCTGCCGTTCAATTTCATCCATAGACGACGGCACGGTAACTTCAAACGTGGTGGTGCGCCCTTCGCTCGCGGCCCGGGCGCGCTCGACCTTGATCCGATCCTGTTCCTGGAGCGCGATCTTACTGATCGTTTCCGGCAAGTCTTCCAACTCGATCTGCCGGCCGGAAGCGATAATCACGGCGCGCTCTACGGCGTTTTCCAGCTCGCGCACGTTGCCCGGCCACTCGTAAGCAATCAAAGCCTGCAGGGCGTCTTTCGAAATGCCGGAGATGAACCGGCCGGTCTTCTGTTTGTAGTGCTCGAGGAAATGGATGACCAGCGGATGAATGTCTTCCGGACGCTCGCGCAGCGCTGGCAGAGATAATCAGAAACACCGACAAGCGGTAGTAAAGATCGCGCCGAAACGTTCCGTCTTCGACCGCCCGCTCGAGATCAATGTTCGTTGCCGCTATTACTCGAACATCGACGGTAGTGACGTCATTGCCTCCCACGCGCGTAAACTGTCCATCCTGCAGCACACCGCAGCAGGCGAACCTGGGCCGACAGGCTCATCTCGCCGATTTCGTCCAAAAACAACGTGCCCCCGTCGGCTTCCTCAAATCTCCCGCGGCGGCGCATGGCGAAGCTCCGGTGAAGGAACCCTTCTCATGACCAAATAGTTCTGATTCCAGCAGCGCTTCCGGGATCGCGCCGCAATTGACTTTAATGTAGGGCTTTCCTTTGCGTTGTGACGAGCCCTGGATTAGATCGGCGACCTGTGAATTATAGTGAATCAGATTTGCGATTAATTCTTTTCCGGTGCCTGACTCGCCCAGAATCATAACTGTGGTTGGCGCGTTGGCGACGTTCAGCGCCAGTTCTACTGCGCGCCGAATCCCCGGCGTTTGTCCAATGATTTGAGCTTCAGTTTCATGCTCGGTTAACACGCTACGCAGGCGCATCACCTCAGCAGAAAGTTGATCGCGTTCGAGCGCAGTGCCGGTTTGATCGGCAATGCCTTCCACCAGCGCGACTTCATGATCCTGAAAACCCTGTCGCGCCTCGCTCCAAACCAGACCGAGGAGTCCAAATGTGTGCCCGGCGACCCGGACCGGCGCAACGAGCGCGGCGCGCCCGCCGAGAATGGAGTTGAACATCAAACGAAATGGAAAAGGCAGATCCGAATCCAACAGCCGCAAGGTCTTTCCCTTCGTGAGGACTTCGATCGCCGCCGGAAACTCGGTGAGGTCCAGCGACTGTGCGTGTTCCTCAATCAAGCCCTGAACGGAATCGATCGTGGCGTGCGGCGCCGCCCGGAAAGCGACCAGGCTGATGCGTCCGCCTTTCGGATCCAGCACGCCCAGCGCGGAGTAGTCAGCGCCGACCAGCGCGATCGCACGTTCGAGCACAAGCGATGAAACCTCACGAAAGTCGGAACGCGCGTTCAGGGCGTTGGCAATTTCCAACAGGGCGCGCTTGGTTTCGGCCTCGCGTTCCTTGTCGAGGTAGAGACGGGTGTATTGATAGCCAACTGCAATTTGACGCGCGATCGATTCCAGAAAAGACACTTCGTCGTCCAGCCAGGCGCGCAAGGTGCTCGTCATGTGCATGCCCACCAGGCCCAGCACGTCCGCGCCGAGGATTACCGGCACGACTAACAACGAGCGCGTTTGCAGGCTCTTCGCCAGGAACCGCACTTTGTGATCGAGCCCGGGCTTGGAAGTGTCGTCAAGCCGGATCGGTTTGGTGATGTCAACGTGTTCCGAGAGTTGCCGCAGATCGAGCGGGATGGCAGTGCCCAGACTCGAGTGGCACGTCGTCAGTCGCGCGCCATTCGTGGCTGATTCGCAGTTCGCTCGGCGAAGTCAGCTGAATGACGTCGCAGCGATCTACATTCATCATGCGGCCGAGTTCGGAAACGATCACGTTGAGAAAGCGATCGAGGTTGATGGTGGTCGGCAGCGTCAGCGCCAGGCGGTTGATGATGCCTTCGCGCGCCTCCTGCATCTTGATCTTGCGTTCGAGAGAGAGAGATTTTGCGGTGTCTGACATGGGGTTGTAGTTCGCGTTGGATCATACACGAACCGGGAATGAAGTTGCAAAAGAAGGTTTCGAGTTTCGAGTTTCAAGTTTCAAGTTCCAGGTTCCAAGTCCCAGGTTCAAGGTCCAAATTTCGGGTTTGCAGTTCTCTCTTCGGATAGCCTACGTCCACGGTGCTTAGACCCGGAACCTCAAACTTGGAACCTGAAACTCGAAACCTGGAAACCTGCTTTGCGTCCCCTTCGGGTGGCCCGTATAATTTCGACGGTTTCTTGTTGGAGTAAACGGAGCAAAGAGTCAATGCCAATCTATGAGTTTGAAATGCCGGAAGTGCAAAGCGCGGGTCGAAAGCTTTCAGAAAATGAGCGACAAGCCTCCGGTCAAGTGCCGCCAATGTGGCGGTCGCCTGAAGAACGCCTGCAATCCGCGCCCGCCATTCAATTCAAAGGCCTCGGGCTGGTACGTAACCGACTACGCGGGGGCAGAACCGAAAGGCGGGTGAGAAAGCCGAGAAGGAGACCGCCGCCGCCGCTTCCGGCGATAAGAAGTCGGACGATGGTCACCAAGACCACCGACAAGGCCGACAAGAAAACCAAAGATAGTTCCCCGGCAAAGGAAAACTTCCGAAAAAGCTTCCGCATCCAAAGTCCGCAGTAGTGATTGAAGCCTGCGTCCTCAGGTGGTCAGCAATGTATCAGTCTCAATCTTCTTCCGGCGGCGACGGACCGGAACAGCCGACAGGCGTTTCGGTAAACACTACAAAGGGAGTGCTTTATTCCGTCGCGTCCGCCGTACTCCTGGCTCTGTCGCGCCTGGCCCTGGCCCAGGCAGGGGCGGCGTCCGACAGCGTCAACCGAAGGCGGCGTGCGTTATAGCGTCGTGGCTCGCCGCATCGGACAATCCCACCGCGCAAATAAACGCGAAGCAACCGGCGGTGTTCGACAACGGCGTCGAACAAACAATCCGAAACTTCACTCTGATCCGTCGCCCGCGCGGATCGTGTTGCTGGTTGATAACTCCCTGACCATCCGCGCTGACGTGGAGAAACTGGAAAAAGCTGCTCGCGAGTTTGCCTACGAAATTTTTGAAGGCGACAAGTTACTGATTGTTGGTTACGATCGAAGAGGCGAGAAATCGTTTCCGACTGGACCGACGACGCGAAGTCGATCGAAACGCTCACTGAAGCTGTTCCGCAAAAGGGACAAACCGCATCTTTTCGATGCTGCCAGCGCCGTCGTCGAACAGGCGTTGCGTTCTACGCCCGGACAAAAACGCGTGATCGTCGTGATCAGTGATGGCTCGGACCGCGGCAGCAGGCCTCGTTCGAGCAAATCCTGGCCGCGCTGCAGATAGCGACGACATCACGGTTTGCACGCAGTGCAGGCCACGGATCGCACGCGTGGGCGCGATTCGGCGAGATGTGCCAAAAGCCGAAGCAGGTCATCGATAAGTTGGTTGAGGGTACCGGCGGTTCGATCCTCTCCATCGACGATCCTTCCACCGCCGCCGAAGACAATTTGCGAACGAGTTGAGAAAACCGCTACATTGTTTCCTATGTTCCTTCGAGCGCGCCGTTTGGCGAAACGCGCAGCCTGCTGGTGCTGCGCGATGAAGCGGCTCACGGTCAGGGCCAAGACTGCGCAACTAACCGAACTAAGAGAGCAAGCAGCAGACAGTAAACAGCAGTAGACAGCAAAACCGACCGCTCCTGCTTGCTGCCCCTGTCTACGTCTACTCGTCTGCGTGTTTACTTTCCTTCACTTTTCACCGTTTTCGCAGTAGAGATAAAAACAGCAGCGCGATAATCACGAGCACCAGACTCTCCATGAAGACAAAGAAGCGCGGCACGAAAGTTCCGTCTTCGTCGAAAGAGTCCTGGTAAGACGACAAACGTTCCGAGCGCGAAGCCCGGCCGCCAGCCAGATGAATTGTCGTTTCGCATCCTACATGATGACCAGTAGGCAGTGTGCAGTGGGCCGTATGCGGTTAAAGAGCAGCAAGCAGGATCAGGCTTGGAGTAATCAGACGTCAGCTGAAAACTGGACTTTTAAGCCGCTTTGATGTCGAGCGCCGACAAATGGCATCTTCTGACTGCCCACTGCCTGCCCACTGCCCACTGCCCACCGCCCACTCCCGCTCCACCGCCCACTGCCCACTGCCCGCTGCTGTTAATCACCCGAGAAAGCCAGTGAATGATCGTTGAGCGCCAGTTGACGGTTATCGACGTTCGGAACGTTCATGCCGACTGGCTCATTCTTGCTGCCGGAGAGTCGCGCTGACAGCATGGCGGCGTCTGACAGCATGACGATCCTTTGTCCGCAGGCGCAGGGCGAGCCCGAGAGCGGCCTGCGGCGGAGCTGTCCTTCTGGCGGCGATTTTGTCTTCGGCGGTATCGGCGAGTTTCAGGAGGATTTCGCTTCCCTGCAGCCTTGAGCGACTGCCCTCAAAAACAAGCAGGCATTGGGATGTTTATGATCGCCCGGGTCCCGTTGTGTCAGTCCGCGTGGAGGTCAACAGGTGATTCTCCCGCGGTATACGATGACGCTACGGCGAATTGGATTCTTGTCTGCGCTTGCGGCGTCCATGGCGTGTCGCCTTGCTCTGGCGTCGACGCCCAGGCGTGCGGCTGGCAGAATTCATGCCGCAGACGCGAACGGCGCATGGCTCACGATAAACAGCAGGGCGCTGCCATCGCGGATCCAATCAACCAGCACGTCACACCTCTTCGGTGGTCAAACGCCGCAGACCGTCAGCGCTTTCGTCGTCTATGTCCTCGCCGCCCAAGGGATTTACGATCACCAGAATCTTGAAGCTGGCGAGCCTCGCCTTCGCAAACGAGTCGGGCGGTTGACGGCAATGCGATAGCCGTCCGTTGAAGAGCAGATCGGCGAAAGGCTCAAACGGTTGTTGATGTCGCTTGTAGTGGCCTCATCGAACAACACGCGGGAAAGTTTTTGGTGAGTGTGGTCTGTCTACGCGCGTCGAAATGCGGATCAACGACTGCCGGGAAAGCGCTGTTACCCCGGATAGCATGACTAGTAAACAACTGAATGAAAGGCTCGGAGCTCTGACCTTCATCGTAGTTCTGACTGACTTTGCTTGGGGTCGGTACGCAATCATGACATCTAAGCTCTCGTCCGCAATTTTTCCAGCCGCTCAGCCGCGAGTTGCAGCGTTTCATCCTTCTTGCAGAAACAGAATCTGACCTGCTGGCGCGCCGCGCTCAGGAACGCTGTAGAAGCTCGAGCCCGGCACGCAGGCGACTCCCACCTCGCGAATCAGGTGCCGGGTGAATTCGACGTCGTCCGCGAAACCAAAATCGCTGATGTCGGTCATGATGTAATAAGCGCCGTCCGGGCTGAAATGTCCGGAACCCGGCCATTCTCGAGGACCGGCAGGAGCAGATCGCGGCGCGCCGCGATAGTCGACTTGCAGCTTGTCGTAGTATTCGAGCGGCAAGCGCCAGCGCGTAGAGCGCCGGCTGCCTGCAAGGTGCCGCGCGGCGCCGACAGTCAGAAAGTCGTGAACCTTGCGAATCGCGCTCGTGATCTCGGCGGGTGCGATGCAGTAACCCACGCGCCAACCGGTCACCGGAATAGGTCTTGGACATCGAGTTGACGATCACGGTGCGCTCGCGCATGCCTTCAATCTGCGCCATCGAGATGTGTTGGATCTCCGGCGCCTTCGCGCGGGTAAAGAATGTGTTCGTAGATCTCGTCGGTAAAGCAGAGCGCGTCAAACTCCCTGGCACAAGCCCGGCGATAAACTCCATCTCTGCGCGCGTGAAAACTTTGCCGGTCGGATTGTTGGGATTGCAAACGATGATCGCCTCTGGTCTTGGCGTTGAAGGCAGCCGCAGTTCGTCGCGGTCGAAACTCCAGTCGGGCGCCGCGCAGCGGCACATAACGCGGCTTGGCGTCGGAAAGGATCGCGTCGGGCGCGTAGTTTTCATAGAACGGTTCGAAGACGACGACCTCTCTCGCCCGGATCGACGGTGGCCATCATCGCCGCGATCATTCCTTCGGTTGAACCGCAGGTGACCGTCGATCTCCGTTTCCGGATCGACGTCCAGGCCGAGGTACCACTTTGTTTTTCGCGCGATCGCCTCGCGAAAGTCACGCGCGCCCCAGGTGATTGCGCTACTGATTGATGTCGTCGGCGATGGCCTGCATCGCCACGTGCTTGATGTCTTCCGGCGCCGCGAAATCGGAAAGCCCTGCGAGAGATTGACGGCGCCGTGTTTGAGCGCCTCGCGCGTCATCTCGCGAATCACCGACTCGGTAAACAGACTCGCTTTGTGCGAAACATGTCGATTTTTCGAAGCTGCGGCGGTAGTCATAAACGGTACTTTCTGTAAACGTGCTTAATGTTTTGAACTTGGTGCTTGTACTTGTCCCGTGCCTGATTCGCAAAAACGAACTCAGTCAGGGCTCAAAGTTCAAAGCGCAAAGATCAAAAAGTTCTTCCTATTTCACAAACTTCTGCCGCCGCCAGGCGCAAGACACTTCCTGCACTTGCGCATCCCAGTAGGGCCAGGCATGCCCGCCGGGAAGTTGACGATATTCGTGCGGAATCTTTCGTGACACCAGTATATCAACGAAGTTGCGGTTGGTTACCAACAGCGGATCTTCGGTGCCGCAATCAAGATAGACGAATGGCAGCGTGGCGATGCGCGCCGCCGGGAGTTCGCGATAGAGCTTGCTGATGTCGTTGGCTGCGCGCGTCTCGCTATTCTCCGGGTCCGTAAACCGGTAGGAGTGTTTGCCAGATAAACCCAATGCGCCGAGGTCGGCTTTCGTCCACGAGGCCTGCGTCCAACGCGCCGCTCATCGAAGCCGCGAGCACAAACAGCTGCGGATACTTGACGCCAAACTTGAGCGCGCCATAACCGCCCATTGACAGTCCGCCGATGGCTCGGCCACTCCCGCGCGCTGCTCGGCACGAAAGCGCTTCTCAACCTCCGGAATCAATTCCTGCACGATGTGGATTCATACTTGTCGGTCGGCACCGCTGTCGCTGTCGGTGTACCAACCGTTGTTGCCCTCCGGCATGACGATGATGAACTCGTAGCTGGTGGTGTAATCGACCAGACGCGTGCGCTCCAGCCAAGTTGGTGTAATGCCCGGTCAAACCATGCAGAAGATAAATGACTGGATAGCGCTTCGTCTTGGCGGCGGGCTGATCATCAGTCAACCAGGCAGGAGCACGTTGTAAGGCAGAGTCTCATGCCGGACGAGTTTGCTTTCAAACTGAATCGTCTGAATGCGATTGTTGGCTGACGTCGCTGTGGTTTGGGGAGCCTGCTTTGCGGGCGTTGAGCGCCAAACATGCGGTGCGGACGATGCGGGCGGGACGCCCGCGATTCCAGTGGCGACGCCCGCGGTCCCCAGGTAGAAAGGATCAGCGTACAGAGAAACGAGCGCGAGCGCAATTCGCGCGTAGTTAGTCATCTTTCTCCTCCAACATCGGAACGTGACGCCTTTGCTCAGCGCTGTCTCTTTCAGCTTCTTCATAGCCCGCATCGACGTGGCGCGCCACGCCGAGGCCTGGATCGTTTGTCAGCACCCGATTCAAACGCCTGGCGGCTTCCGCGGTTCCATCGGCGACCGAGACCTGGCCGGCGTGCAGCGAATAGCCCGATGCCGACGCCGCCACCGTGATGAAACGAAACCCAACTCGCGCCGCTCGCTGTGTTCAGCAGCGCGTTGAGAATCGGCCAGTCGGCGACTGCGTCCGAGCCGTCTTTCATTCCTTCCGTCTCCCGGAAAGGCGACGCGACGCGAACCGGTGTCGAGATGATCGCGGCCGATGGCAATGGGCGCTTTGAGATCGCCGCGCTTGCACGAGTTCATTGATCGCCTCGCCCATTTCGGCCCGCTCGCCGTAACCGGAGCCAGCAGATGCGCGCCGGCAGACCCTGGAAGTGAACCCGATCACGCGACAGTCGCAGCCAACGATTCAGGGTCACGTCGTCATGCGGAAACAGTTCGAGCGCGAGGTCGTCGGTTTTTCTTATGTCGTACGGCGTCGCCCGAAAGCGCGACCCAACCGAAAACGGACCTTTGCCTTCGCAGAAGAGCGGGCGGATGTATTCGGCACGAAGCCGGGAATCTCAAATGCGTCTTTGCACAGCCGGCGTCGTAGCGCCATCTTGCGAATGTTGTTGCCGTAGTCAGAACGCCACCGCGCCCGCGTCGTTTCAAGTTCGAGCATCGCCTCGACGTGCGCGGCCCATCGACTGCGTCGATTGCTCGGACGTATGAACGCGGCGATCGGCGCGACGCAGCTCGGCAGCAGCTGCCAATCGATAATCCCGCCGGAACGTAACCGTTCAAGGGATCGTGGGCGCTGGTTTGATCAGTCACTGCGTCGATCCTGACGCCGCGACGAACGAGTTCGGGAAGCACTTCGGCGCAGTTGCCGGCCAGGCCCACGAGACAGCGCTTTCCGCTCGCGCGCGTCATCGACGAATGTCGAGGGCTTCATCCAGGTTGCAGCGCCAGTCGGTCGCAGTATCCGTGTCAGACACGCGCCGCTCGATCGCGCGCCGGGTCGACGTCGATACCCGAGAAACAGTGCAGCCATTTAGGGTCGCCGCCAGCGGCTGTGCGCCGCCCATGCCGCCCATGCCGCCGGACACAATGCAGCTTGCCGCGCAAGATCGCCGGCGAAATCTGCGGTCGGCCATCGCCGCAAACGTTTCAAACGTGCCCTGAACGATTCCCTGCGTGCCGATGTAGATCCAACTGCCCGCCGTCATCTGGCCGTACATCATCAGGCCTTTGCGTTCGAGCTCGATGAAAGTGTTCCCAGTTGGCCCACGCGCCGACGAGGTTGGAGTTGGCGATGCAGAACGCGGGGCGCGTATTCGTGCGTGCGAAACACGCCGACCGGTTTGCCCGACTGCACCAGCAGCGTCTCGTCGTTTGCGAGCGTTTGGCAGCTCGCGCACGATTGCATCAAACGATGCCCAGTTGCGCGCCGCCTTGCCCGCGCCGCACGTAAACGATCAGCTCGTCCGGCTTCTCCTGGCGACGTCCGGGATCGAGATTATTCATCAGGCAGCGCAGCGCCGCTTCCTGATGCCAGCTCTTTGCAGTTGAGTTTGCGCCTCGCGGCGCGCGGATGGTTCTCGACGACATCAGAGTCTCTCAGCCAGAACGCGAACGGTAGGTTCGCGTTACGCTCAGTGCGCTTCGGCTTCATTCCGCCGCCGAATAACCGGCTGAAGAAGCCACTGCCTTCGCCGCTTAACTATCTGTTCCAGTTCGCCTAAATCGAGCCAAGTGCCGCCGCATTTGTCGCAGGTGTCGGGTGAAACCTCGTTAATCTGCCTTTCGACCAGGTTCCCATCGCAGCGTGGGCAAAGCATTGAGGACGTGCCGGCCGCCTTGGCTGCTTCAGCGATCCTTCATTTTCGCGCGCAGTTTTTCAATCGCCTCTGGTTCTTGCGGTGAAAATACTCCTCTCCAAACCGCCTCGCCGGTCGTCAAATGGATTCGTCATGGGCTCTCCTTGTTTTACTTTTGAACTCTCTCCGCAAAGGGGACGGGAATCTTAGCCAAACCCAGTGCTGACAGCTAACTGAAACGGCTATGCAGACAGCGAATCAAATTTACCCTGGCGCACTGCTTCGGCGATCCTCCGAATGTCCGCGGACATTGAGCGATCGGCGAGGAGCGGCGGCACATGCGCGCGAACCAGTTCATAAGCCGTTTGCACTCCGCGACCCGGAGCCAGCGGCTTGCGATATTCCAGACTCTCAGTGGCGACGATCAATTCGATCGCGGTTACGAGTTCGGCATTGTCGACAATCGCTCGTAGTTTAGTCGCCGCGGTCATGCCCATCGAGACGTGATCTTCTTTGCCGCCATCGGTCGGGACGTTGTCGACGCTGGCCGGGTGGGCCAGTATTTTGCTTCGGCCAGCAGCGCCACTGCAGTTACCTGGAGCATCATGAATCCCGACGACGTGCCGGGCTCGCGCGTCAGAAACGCGGGCAGGTTTTCGTTTGCGTCGGGGTTAACCAAACGATCGATGCGCCGTTCGGTGATGCTGATCAAGTCAGTAAGCGCGATGGCGGCGAAGTCGAAAGCGGTGCCAGCGGCGCGCCGTGGAAATTTCCGCCGGAGAGAACTTCATCCGTCTCCGCGAAGACGAGCGGGTTGTCGCGTGGGCTCCCGGTTTCCGATTTCCACCACGTTACGCGCGTGCCGCAACGCGTCGCGCACTGCCCCGTGAACCTGCGCATGCAACGCAAACAGTAAGCGTCCTGGACGCGCGGGTCATTGACCAAAATGCGAAGCGCGAATTTCGCTGCCGGCAAGCAGTTCGCGCAAGTGCAGGCGGCAACTTCCATCTGACCCGGGTGGGGCCGGGCCGCGTGAATGCGTTCGTCAGGCGACCGGCGTTCCCTTGAGACCCTCGAGCGACATGGCGCCCGCAACGTCGGCCAGATGGGTGATGCGTTCAGCGCGATGCAGCGCGAGCGCGCCGACCCACCATCGCCTGGGTGCCATTCAAAAGCGCCAGGCCTTCTTTGACTTCGAGTTGCAGCGGCGCGATCTCTGCGCGTTACCAGCGCTTCGGCGCTCGGGAGTCGCTCGCCCTGGTAAAGGCCTCACCTTCGCCGATTGCCGCCAGCGCCAGATGGGCCAGGGGCGCAGGTCGCCGCTGGCGCCACCGAGCCCCTCTCCGGTATCACCGGCGTGACGCCACGCTCCAACATCGCAACGAGTTTCCGCCACCACTGCGCGCGCGCCGCGCTCAGTCCGCGAAGGCGAGCACGTTTGCCCGCAGCGGCGGCATGGCCCCGCGCCTCGGCCTCTGAAAGTGGATTGCCCAAACCGCGCACGAGTGACTGCGCACGAGGTACAGCTGCAGCTCACTCAGTTTGTCGGGATCAATGCGAACATCGGACAGCTTGCACCAAAGCCGGTGTTGACTCCGTATACGGCCCGATTTTCGGCGACTATTTTTCGACGACGGTGCGTGCAGCCTCGATGCAGTGCGCGCCTCAGCCGCCCGAGCGACAGGTGCTCGCGCCCGTTGGCTTTGGCGGCGACGATTTAGCCGAGACTTAGTCGTTGTCCGCGTAGTTCAAGCCATAGAAAGACCAGAATTCAGGATTCAAGGATTCCAGAATTCGGGAGTCAGCATTCAGAATTCCGAAACGGACTCTGGATTGAGAGGCAGATCCCGCTTATCCCACAGCGACTCACAGCGGCTGCGTTCAGATTCCTAGCGCGCCGGTTCCGTGACCTCTGACTCCTGAGTCCCGGTCCTGAGGTCCTGATCTCTGACTTCTGATTCCCTGTTCCCGGTCCGGCGTTTCGCTGATGTCCGATTTTTCTGAATTCTCCGGTG
>ERZ1370068.5788-contig-4798_pt1 | contig 67086 bp, 106 predicted proteins | sample MGYA00561227_ERZ1370068 | MGnify/ENA primary metagenome ERZ1370068 (study PRJEB38410, sample SAMEA6850437) | metagenome | study: Metagenomic assessment of the ecological functions of the soil: analysis of the soil microbiota associated with the... | reverse complement strand
TAGTTACGTATTGCTGGTGGATCGCCTACATCGGCCACCACGGCGGCAGCGCAGCTCAACCCGCTGACCGGACAAGACCGAGAGCAACGGCACGTCGATCGTCGACGTCACCGATCCGAAGCGGCCGAAGTATCTCGTGCACATTCCGGGAGAGCCGGGCAGGGTGAAGCCGGCGGCGCCCAGATGGTGCGCGTGTGCGACGGCCGCGAGCTCCCGCGCGCGGACAAGAGCAAGGTCTACCTCGCTGCGCACGTTCGGCAACAGCGGGCACGAAGTGTGGGACGTCACCGAGCCGGCCAAGCCGGAGCGCGTGACCGTCGTGGTCAGCGGCCTCAGGCAACACCCACAAGAACTGGTGGGAGTGCGACACCGGCATCGCGCTATCTCATCTCGGGCGATCCGGCCTGGCGCACGACGCCGGATGACGAAGATCTACGACCTGAGCGATCCGGCGCACCCGGTGTTCATCCGCGACTTCGGTCTTCCAGGCCAGCAGCCCGGATCGACCGGCCCGGTGCCCACCGAGCTTGCACGGGCCGATTTCGCTCGGCCCGAAAGCCAACCGCGTGTATTTCGGCTACGGCACCGGCGCGAACGGCATCGTGCAGATCGTCGATCGCGAGAAGCTCCTGAACGGACCGAAGGAACCGACGGACGCGAACCTGCGCTACCCGCAGATCACCAGAGTCGATCTGCCGCCGGATGTCGGCGCGCACACCGCGTTCCCGCTTCTCGGGATGGACGTCGCGGAGTTCGGCATGCAGAAAGCCGCCGGTCCGCCGTGCGTGCTCCTCCCGCGGCTGCCGGCGGCCACGATCACGAGGCGTCCGTGCCTGCGAACCAGACGCAGGCGCGGCGGGACTTCATCGCGGTCGTCGGCGAGACGATCGCCAACGAGTGCAACGAGAACCGGCAGATGCTGCGGATGCTGGATGCGACGGTCGAAACGCGGCCGTTCGGCGCCTCGTCGTTCACGGTGCCGGAGTCGAGCCGCGACTATCTGCAGCCGCGGCGGGCGCTTCGGCACGCATTCCTCGAACGAGAACTTCACGCCGATCTACTACAAGCGCGTGCTGTTCCTCGCGCACTTCAACGCCGGCGTGCGCGCCGTGGACATCCGCGATCCGTTCAACCCGAAGGAGATCGGCGTACTACGTTCCGGCCGTCACCAGCAAGACCGACAAGCGGTGCGTCGGCACGGGCGCGGACGAGAAGTGCAAGGTCGCGATCCAGACCAACAACGTCGAGGTCGACGACCGCGGCTACATCTACATCGTCGATCGCGCCAACACCGGCATGCACATTCTCGAGCTCACCGGCGCGGCCCGAAGCGTCGCCAGGTTTTGATCCGACGCGCTCCTTGACCCTGCTGGCCCGGATGTTCCACGATCCGGCGTATGGCTGATCCCACAGCTCGATTCTGCCGTCAGGTCGAGACCTCGGCGACGAAGCTTGCCGATTTCGGCGTCGTCGGCCTCGACGGGCTCACCCCAGATATCTGCGGCCGGCTGCCGCGTGTTCGTGCACTACAACGGGCCGACCGACCAGTTGAGCGTGGGATGCACCGGCATGGCCGTTCTGGATCCCCGGCGTCACCGCCGCGCACCCGCCGCATCGGCACCCGGAGGAGGAATTCCTGGATCGTTGCCGGCGGCGCCGGGGAAATCAGAGTGCGACGGTTGCCGGCTGCACGGCGGGCCGGCCCCGGCGCCATCATAATACTGCGCCGGCAACGTCCTGCACGGCATCACCAACACCGGCAAGGTGCCGCTGACGTTCTACTGGTCCAAGTGGAAGGCCTAATCCCTAATCCCTAGTCCCTAACATCGCCTTTACTTGCCCGCCATCGAACGCGGCCGGCAGTTGCACCGCGCGGTAGCCGCCGCGCGCCTTGAAGTAGAACAGCAACCCGCCAAAAATCAGCGACGAGGATCGCCGTCGGGATGGCAAAGATCTGCAGGGCTGCTCCCGGACCGAACCGGTCGATCCTGGCACCCATGATCGGCAGCGCGACCGCGACCGACAACATGCCGGCACCGCCCATCAAGGAGATGAGGAGCGCACCGCCCCGGGGAACTGCTCGGCCGTCACGCCAAGCATCGTCGGCCAGAGGTACGTCTTGCCGACGCCGAAGACCGTCGCCGCGGCGAATGCGATGAGCGGGCTCGTGCCCGGTTGCAGGCCTCCGAGCCAATACAGACCGATGCCGGTGAGCGCCGAGCAGACGAGCAGCGCGCGAATCGGCTCGTGGTGGGCCCAGCCGCTGAAGTAGAAGCGCAGCACGAACATCAACCCGGCGGTGTAGACCAGGAAGAGCACGCCCTGGAGCTGCGGCACGAGCTGCCCCATGACGGTCGGGAACCACTGATCGGGGCCGAGCTCGGACGCCGCCGTCATCCACATGCAGACGAAGAGCAGGATGAACAGCGGCTTGGCGGCCTCGGCCCACATCTGCTGCGTGGAGACATTCGACGCCACGCGCTCGGTTACGCGGATAGGTCAGCGAGACGGCCATGAAGAGGTAAATCACGGCCGGCACCATGATCGTCGACAGCTTGAGCTCCCAGCTCGCGTTCAGCGCCGTCGTCATCGCATAGGCGAGCAGCCCGCCGATGATCATCCCTCCCGGCCACCAGGCGTGCAGCATGTTCAGCCGGCGCGTCTTCCGATCGCTGTAAATCGTCGCGATGAGCGGGTTGATGACGCCCTCGACCAGGCCCTGCGAGAGGCCCATGATGAAGAACCCCGCGTAGACCAGCGTCGTCCCGGTCGAATCGAACAGCGAACTGACGGGCCCCGCCGGCCTGGGCGCGAGAATGACGAGCAACACGCCGACGACATAACCGACCGCGGACACGATGTGCAGCCTGCGCATGCCGAGCACATCGACGAGCGCCCCCGAGATGAAGATCGCAATCGTGAACGCCCAGAACGCCGGACTGAAGATGAGCCCGAGCTGTTCGTTCGTGAGATGAAACGCCCCGGCCATGGCCGTCGCGATATCACCCCGAATGGCGAACACCATCGCGGTCGTCACGAGCGAGACACAACTGGCCAGAAACAACTTTGGCTTGTCCATGAGCCGAATCCCCCAGGGCGGCTGAGTTGAAGCGAAATGATACTCTACAGCGTTTGGGGAGCAAACGGCCAAGCCGGGCGGCTATGATGCCGGGATGACGATCGCAAGGTCGGGAGTCGTCATCCCGCTCGCCCTTCGCTGCGGCTGCCGTCCCTCATGTTGGCGGCGATCACGCCGGCGTTCAGCCTGGTCAGGCAGAGCCGTCGGCCCGTGTCGAGCGCGGTGTGCTGCTGATGCGATGGACGGCCGAGAGTCCTGATTGCGCGGGCGCTCCAGCATTTCTGGTGCACGAGCATAACCTCGACCTTCTTCATCCTCCGGCAATCCGGTTGCACCAATTTCGAGAAGCCGTTTCTGTATCTGGTGCTCGGTCGGAGGCGCTGCTCGTCGACACGGGAGCGGCGGGCGCCCATGTCGGCGGTCGTCGAGGAACTGTTGCGCCGGCATGCGCAGCGCGCCAGCAGACCCCGGCTTTGCCGCTTCTCGTCGTCCATTCACATGGCCACGGCGACCACACCGCCGGTGACGCGGACTTGAGTCGAATGCCTCGCGCCCGGGTGATCGCTGCCAGCCCCGACGCGCTCGTCGAGTTCTTCGCCCTCAGGAACTGGCCGCGCGAGATCGCCCAATACGATCTTGGCGACCGCGTCGTGGACATCGTGCCGATCCCGGGTCACCAGAGCCGGCCTCGATCGCTCTACGACCGGCGGACCGGGATTCTCCTGACCGGCGATACGTTGTAATCCCGGCCGGCTCTACGTGCGCGCCGCCGGAGATTTCGTCGAGAGGCCGGCCGGCTCGTCGAGTTCACGGCCACGCGCGAGGTGGTGCACGTGCTGGGCGCCCACATCGAAAACACGCGCACGCCCTATCTCGACTACCCCGAGGGGACGACGTTTCAGCCCGACGAGCATGTCCTGAACTCGGCCGAGCCCATCTGCTGGAACTGCAGGACGCACTCCGCCAGATGGGCGATCATCTCCAGCGTCGTTCGCTTCGAGACTTTACGGTGTGGCCGTGGTGGTTCAGCCGTGAGCATGACGCTGGACAGGAGGCCGCAGGCGTTCAAATTTACCGTGCGGCGCTGCTCGACGAGGGGAGCACTGATCCAGCCACGCTCGCCGCCAGGCCGCTTGCTGACAAGGGTCGATACTGAAATCATCGAGCACCTCGTCGTTGCCGAACGGGAAGTCTTGAAGCGCCTGCCTGAGCCCTCCCAACTCGCGGAACGCAAGCGCAGCCTCAAGCATCACATCACTTATGATGGTCATGTTCAACCTGAGCAGGATTCCCGTGAAAGTGCCGTCGCCCGCCATGGCGCCGCGGGGAAATCGTTCGCTGACGAGTTGCGGCGTCAGTGGACGAGAACCAGGCGTGGATGAGGGCATACGTTGCCGGTCTCGGGCCGGAAGGCTTTCGTCGAGCGGTCTTTGAACATCCCGTCGCAGGTCCGTTGACGGTGGAGCAGGCGGTCCGCATGGACCAGGTTCACCTCGAGACCCATGTCCGCCAGATCAGAAGGCTTCAACGCCTGCTGATGTGAATCCGGTATAGAGTGTCACGCGGTTGGAGGTCCGGGCGCATCGAAGCCGCTGATGAGGAGCGAATATGTGCGATCAGGATCAGTTCGAGAAGGATCGACAGGAGTTCGAGGCGCGCGGACTGGTGACACGGCGGCAGTTCGGCGTCCTCCTCGGCGCGGGCGTCGCGATGATGCTGCCGCGCGTCGTGAACGCCGTCGCGGTGACCGAGGCGGACGTGACCGTGACGACGCCGGACGGCACCGCCGACTGCTACTTCGTGCACCCGGCCAGCGGCGACGGCGGCGGGCGTGCTGCTGTGGCCGGACATCTTCGGGCTGCGGCCCGGCGATGCGCCAGATGGGCAAACGGCTCGCCGAATCGGGCTATTCGGTCCTCGTGGTGAATCCGTTCTATCGCGTCAAGAAGGCGCCGACCGCGGACGACGGCGCCGCCACGCCAATTCCGCAGCTGATGCCGCTCGCGCAGGCGCTGAACGAGACGACGCAGATGACCGATGCGAAGGCGTTCATCGGGTGGCTGGACCAGCAGGCGTCGGTGGCCAAGAACCGGAAGATCGGCACGCAGGGCTACTGCATGGGCGGCCCGATGGCGTTTCGCACGGCGGCGGCGGTGCCCGATCGCGTCGGCGCGGTCGCCTCGTTCCACGGCGGCGGACTCGTGACCACCAATGCCGAACAGCCCGCATCTTCAGGCCGCGAAGACCAAGGCGCAGCTCCTCATCGCGATCGCCGCGAACGACGACCAGCGCGCGCCCGACCGACAAGACCGTGTTGAAGGAGACGTTCGAGAAGGCGAACCTGCCCGCGGAAATCGAAGTCTACGCGGGCGCCGCGCACGGCTGGTGCCCGCCCGATTCGGGGGTCTACAACGAGCCGCAGGCCGAGAAGGCCTGGAGCCGTCTGCTCGCGTGTACGGAGAAGCGCTGGCCTGACCGCCGGCGCGAACTATCGAGCAGGGCGCGCGTCAGCTGCAGGCAGCTGGACCGCGCCCTGTTTTTCGAAGCCAGCCTCTTCCGTTCGCCGATCAACCGCTTGAACCGGAACGCGTTCTCCGGCAGGTGCAGGTCCATCCCGTAGTGGTTCGGGCCGACCGCCGCGACCTTCGCGACGATCACGCTCAGATCGTCGCCGTTGAACGCGTCGATCACCGCCTCGCCGAAGTCCATCACCGAATCGACGGCGCTGACGCGCTCGAGGCCCGCGCCTTTCGCGATCGCCGCCAGATCGGTGATGCCGGACGTGGTGTGCGAGTCGAAGCCGCCGGTCGAGAGCAGGCTGCCGTTGTCGAAGATGATGTGGACCAGGTTCTTCGGCCGGTAGCGCGCCATCGTCGCCAGCGTGCCGAGGTTCATCAGGACCGACCCGTCCCCGTCGAGCACGACGATGCGCTCTTCGGGAAGGTGCATCGCGAGCCCGAGGCCGATCGATGAGGCGAGCCCCATCGCGTGCTGCAGGTAGAAGAAGTTCTCCTTGTGCCCGAGGTCGTAGAGCTCCTGGGCGCAGGCGCCCATGATGGTGACGACGAGCTTGTCGTCGAGCTCGGGGTAGAGCATCGCGATGCATTCCGCGCGTTTCATACCGGCGTCCTCCATCAGGTCGCGCGTCAGGAGCAGCGCGACCGGCGAGAGCGCGCTCTGGGAGAACGTGTAGGCCTCGCGGATCTGGCGGCCGACCGTCCGCCGGATCGCGCGCGTATCGAACGGAATGCCGAGCGCGCGCAGGACGCCTTCGGTCACGATCCCGCCGCGCGTGTGCCACGGATACGGCTCGCCCCAGTGGCCGCGCAGCGCGATCAGCATGCACAGCGGAGATGCCGTAGAGCTGCGCCAGCGACACGATGCCGTTGATCGCGGCGAGAAACCCGTGGTTCTGCATCAGCAGGACGTGCCGCTCGCCGGCGAAATACGCGCCGCGCGGCGATGCCGATGGCCTCCTCTTCCTTCGCCACCTGAATCAGCGTGACGTCCGGGTCCTTCTCCGCCTGTTGCAGAAGGAGCCCGAGCCACGTTTCCGGCAGCGCGGAGAGCGACGTGATGCCCGCGGCCTTGATGCCCTGGAAGATCACCTTCGAGTTCTCGTAGGAAACAGTCATCGCGCGATGGATTTGATGCGATCTGTCCGCGGGCCACGCGATCGTCCGCGCCTCGTTTCACCCTGCCGGCGCGGCACTCCTCCACTGTAGAATCGCACCGGAGGTAGGTCGATGAAGCACGGCAGGCCGAGCCGGCGGCAACTCCTGCAGATGGGGGCGGCGGTAGGTGGAAGCCTGCTGGCCGGTCAGGAGGCGCTGGCCCTCGACAGCCGATCCGCGGAAGCTTGGGGAGCCGCTGGGCCCCTACGGCGAGCGGTCGCCCTTCGAGAAGGCGGTCCGCTGGCGGCGCGAGTCGAAGACGCCGGAGACGGGCTCGAGCTTCACGCCGCTCCACGACTCGGTCGGCATCGTGACCCCGTCGTCGCTCCACTACGAGCGGCATCACTCGGGCATCCCGGCGATCGATCCCGCGGCACATCGCCTGGTCATTCACGGCCTGGTCGATCGGCCGCTCTCGCTGTCGATGGCCGAGATCCGGCGCCTGCCGTCGGTGACGCGCATCCTGGTGCTCGAATGCGGCGGCAACAGCGCCGGTGAGTGGGCGGCCACGACCGGCGCCGACGTCCAGCGCAGTTACGGCCTCGTCAGCGGCAGCGAGTGGACCGGCGTGCCGTTGTCGCTGCTGCTCGCCGAAGCCGGCGTGCAGCCGCGCGCGTCGTGGGTGATTGCCGAAGGCGCCGATGCCTGCCGGATGATGCGCAGCATTCCGCTGGCGAAGGCGATGGAGAACTCGCTGCTCGCCTACGGCCAGAACGGCGAGGCCATGCGCCCCGCCCAGGGCTACCCGCTGCGGCTGATCAACCCCGGGTGGGAGGGCAACACGAACGTGAAGTGGCTGCACAGCCTGAAGCTCACCGACCAGCCGTACATGGCCCGCGACGAAACGTCGAAATACTCGGACCTGATGCCGGACGGCAAGGCGCGAATCTTCACCTACGCGATGGAGGCGAAGTCGGTCATCACGTTTCCGTCCGGCGGGCAAACGCTGCCGGCGCGGGGTCTGTACGAACTGACCGGGCTGGCGTGGTCCGGGCGCGGGCGGATCGAGCGGGTCGAGGTCACCACCGACGGTGGACGCACCTGGGTGAAGGCCGCGTTGCAGGAGCCGCGGCTGCCGATTGCGCTGACGCGGTTCCGGCTGCGCGTGGCGGTTCGACGGCCAGGACACCCGGATCGCATCGCGCGCCATCGACGAAACCGGCTACGTCCAGCCGACGCGCGACGCCCTGATTGCCGTCGCGCGGGACCAATTCCATCTACCACTACAACGGCATCAAGTTCTGGCACGTCAGAGGCGACGGGACGGTGACGAATGTGGAAGCTTAGCGCGATCCTCCTGGTCGGCCTCGGCCACGCTGTCGGCGCAGTCGCCGCGATATCGGCGTGGGACGGCCGCCGACGCCGGAAGAGATCCGCGAGCTGGGATCGGCGATCGCGCCCGACGGCACCGGCCTGCCGCAGGGATCGGGGACTGTCGCGGCGGGACGAGAGCTCTTCGCGGCGCAGTGCGCGCGGTGTCATGGACCCGCGGGGGAAGGCGACGTGGGCGCGAGACTGGTGGGTGGACAAGGGACGCTCGCGCACGCCGAGGCCGCTCAAGACCGTCGGGAGCTTCTGGCCGTACGCGACGACGCTGTGGGACTACGTCAATCGGGCGATGCCGTTCGATCGCCCGGGCGTGCTGGAGCCGCCGGAGGTGTACGCCGCGGTGGCCTACGTGCTGAACCTGAACGGCATCATCGAGGCGGACCGGGTGATGGACGCGACCAGCCTGCCGAAGGTGAAGATGCCGAACCGCGATGGGTTCGTCGCCGATCCCCGGCCGGATGTTGGAAAGGACGGCGGCGCGGGACCGATCGCGTGCGAGTCGCTGGGTCAGGTGGCGCTGACGAACGGGACGCTGATCTCCGCAGAGTCCATTCAGCCGGCGCGTTCACGCCTCCGGGACCGGCCAATCCGGCTGCTGCCGGCGCGTTCACGACGCTGCCGGCGTTTTGTCGCGTCACCGCGCGGCTGACGCCGACACCCGACTCCGACATCCGCGTCGAGGTGTGGCTGCCGCGATCCGGGTGGAACCGCAAGGTGCAGGCGGCCGGCAACGGCGGGTTGGGTGGGGCGATTGCGTATCCGGCGCTCGCCGGCGGCCGTCAGGGCGGGCTATGCCACCGCGGGCACGGACACCGGCCACGTCGGCGGCAACGGCGATTTCGTGCCCGGACATCCCGAGAAGCTCGTGGATTTCGCGTATCGCGCGATCCACGAGATGACCGTCGCCGCCAAGGCGCTGGTGGCGGCGCACTACGACGCGCGCCCGAGAAGTCCTACTTCAGCTCGTGCTCGACGGGAGGACGGCAGGCGCTGATCGAGGCGCAGCGCTATCCGGAAGACTTCGACGGGATCGTCGCCGGCGACGCGTCGTGGGACCAGATGCGGCTCTACGCCGCGCGGGTCGCCTTGAACGTCTTCATGAACCGGGAGCCTGCCGCCGTCATTCCGCCGGGCAAGTGCCCGATGATCCACGCCGCCGTGCTCGGCGCGTGCGACGCGCTGGACGGCGTGAAGGACGGAGTGATCGAAGACCCGGCGCGATGCTCGTTCGACCTGGCGACGTTGACGTGCACCGGGGACGATCGTGCCGATTGTCTGACGAAGCCGCAGGTCGAGTCCGCGAAAGCGATGGCGTCGCCGATCGTCGATCGACGGAGCGGCGCCGTGCTGCATCCCGGCCGTTACTATCCAGGATCGGAACTGGGATGGGGCGGCGTCGGCGGGCCGGCGCCGTCTGGAGAATCGCACGAAGGCATGAAGAAGATCGTGTTCACGGCGAATTGGGACTATCACACGATGCGGGTTCCCGACGACGTCGAACGCGCGGTCCGGGCCGACAACGGATTGCTGTACGGCGGCGATCCGGATCTCACGCGTTTCTTCGGCCGCGGCGGCAAGCTGCTGATGTATCACGGCTGGGCGGATCCCCTGGTCACGCCGGACGCCAGCCTGATCATGTTCAAGCGCATCAACGAAGCGGTGGGATCCGCGCGGCGGCGAACTCGCTGGCGCTGTTCATGGTGCCGGGGATGGGCCACTGCCAGGGCGGGCCCGGCACCGACGTGTTCGACAAGGTCGCCGCGATCGATCAGTGGGTCGAGTCGGGCACCAGGCCGCCGTCGATCCTGGCCTCGCACATGAACGGGCACGGTCGCCGATCGCACGCGGCCGCTGTGTGCGTATCCGGCGACCGCGCACTACATCGGCAGCGGCAGCACCGACGAGGCGCGGAACCTCCTGCTGCCAGGCGCCTTAGAGCGGAAGCCATGCACAATTAAGAATCCTGGAATTTGGAATTAAGAATTCGTGACAGGAATTCTCGACCTCAATTTGCCTTAATTTTTAACTCTGAACTTTAATTTCGCAATGCGCCGTTAGATCTCGGCATCGGGCCCGCGTTGGGAGAGCGAACATGGCTGACCACGCCAGATCGACGGCACGCCGCGAGTTCCTGAGGTTTCTCGTCGCGCAGCCCCACGTCGCCGCGCCGCTCGGCGGCGGCGGCGTTCCTGCAGCAACGCACCGCTCGTCCACGCCGGCGCAGAGTGGCGCCGACGTCGATCGCGCAGCCCGGCCGATGCGCTGAACGTCCTCGACTTCGAAGAGGCGGCGCGCCGCAAAGTGTGCTGCCCGGCCACTGGGCCTACATGGCGAGCGGCGTCGACGACGACGTGACGCTGCGCGCCAACCGCGAGGGCTACTCGCACGTGCAGCTGCGCCCGCGGCGTCTGCGCGACGCGACCAAGGTCGACATGCGCGTCGAGTCTGTTCGGCACCGACCTACAACAGCCCGATCTTCCTCTGCCCGACCGGCGGCGAGAAATCGTTCCACGCCGACGGCGAGCTGTCGCGTCGCGCGCGCGGCCAAGGCGCGCGGCACGCTGCAGATCCTGTCGACGGCGACGTCGACCGGCGTCGAAGACGTCAACAAGGCGCTCGGCCGCCCGGTCTGGTACCAGCTCTACGCGCCGAGCCTGGCTGGGAAGCCAACGAACTGATCCTGCGGCGCGTCGAAGCCGCCGGCTGCTCGGTGATCGCGCTCACCGTCGACAACACCACCGGCCGCAACAGCGAGACCTACCTGCCGCACCCGGCCCAGAGATCTCGACGCAGTGCAACGCCTGCCACGAGAGGCGGGCCCGGAGGCGGGCCGCGGCCGATGACGGCCGCTCGACGATGCCCGGCGGACGCGGCGTCGAACCCGGCGATGGACTGGGCGTTCGTCGATCGCCTCCGCAAGTTCTGGAAGGGCAAGTTCATCATCAAGGGAATCGACACGCGCGAGGACGCGCGGCTCTGCCGTCGAGCACGGCTTCGACGGCATCCTGGTGTCGAACCACGGCGGACGCTCCACGGAAACCGGGCGCGCGACGATCGAGGCGCTGCCCGAAGTCGTGGCCGAGGTCGGCGACCGCGTTCCGGTGTTCGTCGACGGCGGCGTCCGCCGCGGCACCGACGTGTTCAAGGCGCTGGCGCTCGGCGCGCAAGGCGGTCGGCATCGGCCGCCCGTTCCTGTGGGGGCTCGGCGCGTTCGGCCAGGCCGGCGTCGATCGCGTGCTCGAGATCCTGCAGGGCGAGCTGAAACTGGTGATGGGCAACTGCGGCACGCGGACCGTCGCCGACATCACGCCGCGCGTACGTCGCCACGCCCGACTGGAAGGGCTAGAGCGGGTTGCGTAATTAAGAATTAAGAATTTGGAATTGCTTAACTGTGGCGAAATCGAGACGGGAAGGCAACTGGGTCGGCACGGACCACGGGGCACCGTTCCTTCACAACGTCCAGAGCCTGCCGGAGAAGTTCGATCCCGCCCGGTATCCGTTCAACGTCCGCGCCTTCGCTCACGGAATCGACCTGACGTTTCGCAGCAAGGTCACTTTTTTGGTCGGTGAAAACGGGAGCGAAAAATCGACGCTCCTCGAAGCCGCCCTGGCGGAGGTTGCGGGTCCTGAGGGCGGCAACCGCGACCATCATCGCGCGACATTCGCCGACCGTTCTGTTGGCCCAGGCCCTCAGGCTGTCGTGGCTGCCGAAGGTCACCGAGGGGTTCTTCATGCGGCGGAGAGCTTTACAACTTCGCCAGCTATATCGAGCAGGTGTCGGACTCGCACGCGCATGGCGGCAAATCACGGACGAGCAGTCCCACGGCGAGTCCTTCATCTCCCTGTTCGCGAATCGTTCTTTGAGCAGGGGATCTTACATTCTGACGAGCTCTGAGGCCGCGCTGTCGCCGCAGCGGCAGCTCTCGTTCCTGAAGATCATCCACGACCTTGCGACACCCGGACATGCGCAGTTCTTGGATCGCGACTCACTCGCCGATCCTTCTCAGCTACCCTGGCGCGGTCCTCTTTCAGCCTCGACGGGGATACCATCCAGAGATCAGCTATCGTGAGACGCAACACTTCCCTGATCACCCGCGACTTCCTTAACTCGCCGGAGAGCTTCTAAGGCATCTCCTCGGCACGGCGGACGATGAAGGAGCGATGCCTGACCGGCGTGTGCAGCCCGGTGGGATCCTGAGGCCGCGACTGACAGCGGCACGCTAAACTTAGAGAGCGCATTGCGAAATTAGAATTCAGAATTCAGAATTTGGAATTCGTGGCACGAATTCTTAATTCCAAATTCCTAATTCTTAATTGTGCGGACGGGTTTCCTTAGATTCAGACGGCGACGCACACCGCGAACCCAAAATTGGAATATCGACGTAACGAGAGGAGGCCCCGTGAAATCACTCAACACGTGGATCACACTGGCGATGGCTTTGCCGCGGCGCCAGCCTTGGCCCAGACCCCGGCCCCTGCTGCCCCGGCAGCGGCGTCCGCCCGTGGGCCCCAGACGAATTGGTGGTCTCAGGCTGGCGGCGAAAACGGCCCGGAACGCGTTGTCTGGGCGGCCCAGAAGACGCCGGAAACGCCCTACACCGGAGTCAACAAGCCGATCTGGCATATCGCCGACATTCTCAAGTCGCATCAGGGACAGGCGCGCTGGGAAGAGAAAGTGGTTCTGACGCGCGACTTCGACGGTCGTTACGTCCAGATGGCCCCGGGCGACAAGGCCAAGTGCATGTTCTACGCCGACGACCGCGTCTTCGGCTGGGTCTATAGCGGCGCTGTGAAGATGACGATCGACGGCCAGGAGCCCAAGGTCTTGTCGAAGGGCTGGGCGTTCAACGTGGCACCACGCCTGTCCTACTGCATGGAGACTGTCGGCACCGAGCCGGTTGTGTATTACCGCAACACGCCCGCCGGGCAGGTGCCGTCTTATCCGGAAAGCGAAACGCCGACGCCCATTCCCGGCTACAAATATGTCAAGACCAAGATCACCTCGACCGGCGGCTACGACTCATTCAACGTGCCGTTCTTCAATGTGACGGAGTATGGCGATTCGAAGCGCACGGGCGAGCGCTTCCTGTATGACGGCCATACCTCCTCCAACTTGAACATCGGAACGAACCTCACGGAGCTGCCGCCCGCCACCAACTGGGGCCACTGGCACGCCAACATGGTGGAGCTCTGGGTCAATGTTTACGGCAATGTCTGTGCGCTGATCTCCGGCGTCGGCGTGGTCCATGGCGAACTGGGCGACGTGATCAATGCCAATGAAGAACGTTGGCACCGTGCCACCAGCTGCCCCAACACCGGCAAAAGCATACGCATGGCGATGACACCGCGGAGCAAGGAAGGCCAGGTCCATTATTACCAGGTCGACCAGCGGCCTGGTGGGCAGTAGGTCGGGTGAACTCCTCCAGCATTCACCGGGGACGCATCGTCAGCTCGGGCCATGCGGCCCTTGCTGCGACCATGGTCGCCATCGGAGTCCCGGGCGTGGTCCGCGGTTTCACGCCGACATGGTCGGGGGTGCCCAGGGAGTTCCCGCGCGCGTGGCACTGGCCTATCTCTGCGCCTTCATCTCACTGTTATCCGGCATGGACTGCTCTGCGGGCACAGCCGTCATCGCCTCCCCGCGTGCTGCTCACCTCGTTCCTGCTTTGGCTGCTGCTGGTCAGGCTGCCGCTTATTGTCCGCGCGCCTGCTGCCTCGGGTGCCCAGGCCAGCGGTGACACCGCGGTGATGGCGGCGGCCGCGTGGGTTCTGTACATCTGGTTCGCCCGTGGATGCGATCGTGAGCGATCTCGGTTTCGCCCGCGGCGACAAGGGTCTTCATCGCAAGGACTTACGGTTTGATGATCCCCTCTTTGGCGTAGCCCATTTCACGTTTCTCGAAAGAACCGTCTCGATGGTGCCTGGGTGGCTGCCATGGCACCTGGCGTGGGCGATCACCACCGGCGGTGCCTTCATCGCGGCTGGCCTGGCGGTGCTGATTGGCGTGTATGCACGGCTGGCCGCCGTGCCCGGCGCTCCAGATGGGCCTGTTCACGCGCTGATGGTGTGGGGACCCATCATCATGGGACGCCCCAGCGCCGACGATTGGGCCGAGGTCGTCAGCTGTGGGTGTTGACGGCCAGCGCCTGCGTGGTGGCGGGATTCCTACCGCGGCCTGCCCCGTTCGCCGTCGGCAAGAGCTATGCCGACTGCCTTGCCCGCTTGAACCGGGCGCTCTCTGATGCGGTCCGACGTCCGCTTCGCGAACGCGCGATCGACAGATTTACTTCCCCTGATCGCTATTCATTGTTCCACTCGTGCAGTCGACGCCGTCGGCATTCGCGCGCTTTTTGATGCTGGCACGCGGCGAGAGGCGGGGGCGCGAATGAGGGTCGTTTTCGGAGGATTGACATGGTCAGAGCCCGTTCATCGGGTATTCGTGCTGTTCCTGGTCGCCTTTCAAATCGTGCCAATCGGCCACCTGCGGGCTCAGGTGCCCGGCACCGCCGGACACGAGCACTTGACCGAAGTGGCCTGCGTGGACGTGCCGCCGGGCGAGAAGCGACCGGAGTTTGGCTGCTTCAACATCGGCACGGTAACCGGACTTCATTTCAGTCAAGCATCCGTCTACTGGCATTTGCGCGCGTTTCCAAGCAGGAAGGCTGCGGAGGCGGCCAAGAGTGCGACCGGAATTGTGGTGGAGGAAGACGGGCGAGTGTGGCTCTCCGAATTCGGTCCCCGAAACACTGCTCCGCGGGGAGGTGAAGCGATCGCCATCGTCGGACCACTGCAGCTTCCCGCAGCAAAGAGCTACGCCGCGGTTCTCTCTTACGCTGTCATGCGGCCCGGCGACAATTCGAGGGTGCATACACACCCGGGCCCCGAAGGCTGGTACGTGCTGGCGGGAGAGCAGTGTCTGGAGACTCCGGCTGGCGCCAACAGGGCTCGGGCCGGAGGAACCATGACGGTGCGATCGAATATTCCAATGGAACTCAACGTCACTGGCACGACGCTCCGGCGTGCGTTCGCCCTGGTCATCCATGATTCGGCTCAGGAGAGGGGCATACCCTCTGACTGGAAACCGTCCGGCGCCTGCGGTCGGTAACGGCCAGCGCATCCCGTCCGCGTCGGCAGGTCCGCGACAACCCAGCGCTTGCAGCCCGCGGGCCACTGGCGCATCATGGCCGCGCGACTGAAGCGAGTATTCCTCCGGCCTGAGTGGCGAGCGGCTTCGCACCTGGGGCGGAGACTGGCGATCGCCTCGAGCGGCGACCTGGCCAGTCACGGCATGCGCACGGCAATTCACGTCACGGAATGCTCGCGGTCGTCGTGCTCGTGGTGCCCATCGGCCGGCACGCGCGCGTCGTCGAGGCGCCGGCAGCGCGCCTCGATCCAGGAGCCGCGCAGGCGGCAGGACCTGCGCCGACGTGGCCGAGGGGATGAATCTCGTATCTGCACAAGGGCGACTGCCAGGCGCTGTCATGGCTGGGCCGCTGACGGCCGCAAGATGGACAGCCAGATGCCGGACGGCTCGAACCTGCGCGAGACGCGGCTCGACCGCGCCAGGCTGGTCGACGACCATCAAGTGCGGGCGGCCGGGACCGGGCATGCCGGCGTTCGACAAGTTCGCCTACAGCGACGGCCGCTGCTACGGCATGAAGCAGGCGCGATCTCAAGTCGCCGATGCCCGATCCGCCGGCGACGTTCCAGCCGCGCGAGGTCGATCTCGTCGTCGACTTCCTGATGCAGAAAGTCGTCGGCAAAGGCCAGATGGATCGCGCCAAGTGCGTCGAATACCTGGGGCTCGACGTCGACGCGTGCCGGGAATTCAAGACACGTAGACCAGGCGCCTGACTAGTTCAGCGCGAAGACGAACAGGTAGCTCGAGTTCTCCAGCTTGTCGAACTTCACCGGGTGCAGATGGCGGCCGCCCGACTGCACGGCCAGATACTGCTTCGGCCCGATGGCGTAGGTCACCGGCGCGCCCTTGAGCGGTGTGCCGACGTTGAAGCGCCAGAGCTCCTCGAGCGTCTCGTCGTTGTAGGCGACGACCCAGCCGTCCTGCAACGCCGTGAACACCAGGCCGCCGGCGGTGGCGGTCGCGCCCGAGCGAATCTCGATGTCGGTCACCGCCTTGGCGACGCACCTTGTGGTTGACGGTGTCGAAGGCGGTGATCGAGCCGTAGTACAGGTCGCTGCTGTAGGTGCGCTTCTCGCTGCTTCTTCTCGTCGATCCCGCCTTCGGGCGACAGGTACGCGACCGCCGCGCCGTTTCCCGACGAAGCAGCCCTCGATGCCGACGCCGTAGGCGATGTGCTTCACCGGGTTGTAGGCGGTCGGCTGGTGCGCGATGCCGCCGTGCCAGGTCGGACAGCTGCGCTTGGCTCGGGTCGCCGCGCAGCGCCCGCGCCGCCGGATTGTAGATCTGCACGTCGAGCTTCGGGTCGTAGTCGAGCGGCTTGCCGGTCCTGGGATTGAGCCCCTTGGTCCAGTTCAGATCGTTGACGTACTGGCCGCCCATGCAGGAATTCGCCGTTGGTGCGATCGAGCGAGTAGTAGAAGCCGTTGCGCGCGAAATGGCCGACGACCTTGCGGCTGCGGCCGTTGATGCGTCGCGTCGTACAGCATGTGGACGCCGACTTCGTCGAAGTCCCAGGAATCGTTCGGCGTGTACTGGAAGTACCAGGCCAGCTTGCCGGTGTCGACGTTCAGCGCGACGACGGAGTTGGTGTAGAGGTTGTCGCCGGGACGCGCCTGCGGATCGTAAATCGGCACCGGATTGCCGGTGCCCCAGATCGTGAGCTTGGTCGCGGGGTCGTAGGAACCGGTCTGCCAGAGGCCGCCGCCGCCGGTCTTCCACGCGTTGTTCGTGTCCTTCCAGGTTTCGCTGCCGGGATCGCCCGGCTTCGGCACGACGTACCAGCGCCACAGCTCCTTGCCCGATCGCGCGTCGAGCGCCGCGATCCAGCCGCGCGTCTTCGCGTCGCCCGCGCCGTTGGCGACGATCACCTTTGCCGTCGGCGGCGATCGGCGCCGCGTTGAAGCGCTCCTGGCTGCCGAACTCGTTGGTCGCCGCCACCATCTTGTCCCAGACGATTTCGCCGGTGTCGCGGTTCACCGCGATCACGCGGCCGTCGGGCAGGTTGGCGATCACCAGATCTTCCCAGAGCGCGATGCCGCGCGTGCGCGGCAGGTTGCCCTGGTGCTTCACGCCGGGGTCGGTCACCCAGACGAACTCGCCCTTGTTGGGATTGCGGCCGTCGATCTTGTAGAGCGTGCCCCAGCCGTCGCTCGTGTACAGGAAGCCGTTGTCGACGAGCGGATGGATCTCGGCTCTCCGGACCGTTCTGTCCGACGTCCTGCATGCCGCCGAGCGCCATGCGCCCAGACCAGCCGGAGGTTCCTGACGGTGTCGCGGTTGATCTGCGTCAGCTTCGAATAGCGCGATCGACCCGTAGTCGCCGTTCATCATCAGCCAGTTCTGCGGCTCGTTCTGCGCGTTGACCAACCGGTCCTGGCTGACCGTCATGCTGCACTGGCCGGACACCGTCGCCACCCCGAGCGCGGCCGCCGAGAGATCGCGAGCAGCGAGCAGCAGATGGGGCTTCATGGCGTCTACTTCGCCGTCTCCGGCGCGCCTTCCTCCTCGGTGACGAACACGTCGGCGATGATGCTGACGTGCGCCTCCCACCAGTGGCCGCCTCTGACCGAGCCATCCGACAGCGCCACGGTGCCGTGCCCATGAACGGTCCCCGTCCCTGACCGTCCGTCGTGATGCTGCCCATCAGCGAGACGATTTCCGCTTCCTGATTGAGCTCGATCTTCTTCTGACCCAGTCCGCGTTCGACGTCCGACCAGCCGAAGAGGCCTTTGTTGATGGCCCCGAGCGCCGTGAAGTGGCCGTTCTTGATGTGGTCATTTCTCCGCAAAGTCGGTCAGGCCGGACATGACTTCGTCGCCCTTCGACCATGTGGATCTTGTAGGTGCGGCCGCTGCCCTTGCCCAGATCGGTGACCGTCATGCCTGGCGCGAGACCCTTTCCGGGACGCGTCCCTCGCGGCACGTAGTCCTCCAGGCGTCGGCGGCGGCGGCGCCGTTTGCGCGGCTGACCGCGGCGCGGCGGCCATCGCGTCCGGAATCGGCAGCGTCACCTTCCCGGTGGCGGCCCACTCGGCGCCGCGTGCGAAGCGTCGTCACGAACGCGGCCGTCTGCACCTGCTCGACGTCGTGCCCCAGCGCCGTGACGAAGACGCGGCCCTTGCCGTACTCGATCGTCCACAGCATCGGCTCGTTCGCGCTCGCGTCCGTCGAGCGGCTGCGGCGCCCGCGAATCGGTCCGGCTGGCGGCGTAGAGCCGCGTGATCGTCATTGGCCGTCGCCAGGACGTGGCATGAACCCGCCGGCTGCCAGCGCAGGTTGGCGTAGAGCTCGTCGTTCGCCTGCGGGAACGACAGCTTCAGCCCCTTCGTGATCGGATGCTCCTGATCCCTGATGTCCACGCACGAAGTTGTGCGGCGCCGAATGGTGGCCGTTGTCCGGTCGCCAGTTGCCGCCCGACAACTTCTCGTATTCGGTCCACCCGTTGAACGCGGCCATCGAGAAGTGGTAGACCACCACGCCCTTGCCGGAGCGCACGTAGTCCAGAAACGCCGCGTCGGTTTTCTCTCCCCACCGCAGCTCGGGACGGCCGCGCTCGAAGTAGTTCAACACCACCAGGTCGTAGGGCGCGAGCGTTTCAGGGCCGGCGCCCCGGAATTCCTCCGTCACGCGGACCTCGAACTTGCCGGTGTCTTCGAGAATCTTGCGCAGGATCGGCGTGGTGCCGCGCCAGTTGTGGCCGCGTTCTGACCGGTGACGATCAGGACGGCAATCTTCGGCGGCGCGGGAGGGCTCGGCGGCTGGGCGTGGCGCCGGGGCGCTGGGCGCCTGGGCGTACGCCAGGCCTGCGGCGATGCAGATGATCGACGCGACAACGGTCAGTCTTCGTTTCACCGGGTGCCTCCAAATAACCAAATAACCAGATAACCAGATGACCCAATCTATGCATACTTGTCGCAACCCTCGGTCAGCTCGATGTAGGTGCCGTGTGGATCGGTGATGTAGGCGATGTTGAGGCCGATGGCCGGAACGTTGCGAAACGGGACGTCGAACTTCACGCCGCGCGCCTCGAGCTTCTTGCAGAAGGCTTCGAGATTCGTGACCTCGAAGCCGATGTGATCGATCGCCCGGCCTTCGTCGCGACGGTGGGCGTCGCGGAGGTCGCGAACGAGAGGTTCATGCCCGGCACATCGGCGGTCGTGGCAATCGTTCCGCGCTTGCGCGGCACCATCGAGAACGTCTCGACGTACCAGTCGCGCAGCTTCACGTAGTCGGCGAGGAGAAAGTGCAGGTGATAGGCCGACGGCCTTCACCGGTGAGGTCTTGTCCTCCTGCAGCTCGATCCTGACGTCGTCAGGCGCCATCAGATACGCGTTCGGGAAGCCCTCGGCGCCGGTGAATTCCCGTCCGATCCTGGTAGCCTGCGGCGCGCCACGCCTGCAGCACCTCCGCCAGGTTGCGCACCTTTGAAGCCGAAATGATCCATGACGGTTCCCTGCGGAACCGCCGGTCGGCTCGGCCTGGCGGAAGGCGATCAGCATGCCGGGCAGCTTGACCGCGACGAGCGGCCCCTTCTGCACGACGACGCCGCCGAAATGCTCGACCCACAGCTTCTTGTGGACCTCGATGTCGCTGCACGTTCAGATGCACGTGGCCAAAGGTGATGCCGGCGTCGTTCGGCGGCGCCAGCTGGGCGTGCGCGGGCGTGACGATCGCGAGCGCCAGGACTGAACCGAGCAGCAGTCTCATAGACGAGTGCCTCCGCGATCCGGACAGTTACCGCTGGCCGCGACCGGTGGCCTCGAGCTGCTTGGTCGTCACCGGTCCCATGCCCCATGATCCGCACGACCGCTTCCTCGTCTTTCGCGCCGCTCATAGTGGTGGCCGAACGCGGGTGGAAGACGAAGCTCCCCGCTTTCATGCCCACCATCTTGCTCGGGTTGTAGACGTCGGACTCGGGGCCAAGCGACATCCACCACGTCCCCTTGATGAGCGGTGATGTAGCGGTCCTGGTCGTGGTAATGCGGGCGGCTGGTCCGTCCGGGCGCGAACGTGTTCTGGACGACGCACATCCCGGGTTTGCTCGGATCGCCCGAGATGACGACTTGCGTGGCGCCCTCGGCGGGCCGCAGATCCTCCGGCTGGAGCGAGAGGAACTTGGGGCCGGGCGGCCCACCCTGCCCGTAGGCGACGGCGCAGAACGCCGTAGGCGCCGACGCCGCAGATGAACCACCGGACGCGACGCGAGACTGTGCTCGTCGGCATGGCGCTCCACTTCGGTGGCGAGGATTCTAGCACCGGGAAGGGAATGCGCTACCATCCTCTCCGTCTACCGACTCCCGAGCCTTCCGATCAGACTTTTTCTGTGGATACGGGTCGCGGCGCTCACGGTTTCACCGCCCGCGCCGGCGCTGGTTCTCCTCGGCGCGGCGATCGCCGCCTGTTCGTCGTCGACGCCGGCGCCGCCTCCGTGCCGGCAACCGAGGCGCCTGCGCGCCGCCGTCGCTGTGGGGTGATCGTCACGCCGGTGCGTGTCCGTCAGGGAACTGATGAGATACTGATCGATCCGGTGGCCGACAACATCTTCAACGCGGTCGGCAGCACGCGTCACCAGGCACGGGATGGTTGACGTCGAGGCCGAAGACCGACGCAGGACTGGGACAAGATCCGCATCGGCGCGGTCTCTCTTGCCGAAGGCGCGTCTCTGCTCGAAGATCCGCCGGCCGTTCACGCCGCCCGGAGACGAGAACAACAGCACGGGACCGGACGCGGTCGAGTTGTCGCCGGCGCAGATCACCGCGAAGGTCGAACGCGATCCGGTGGAGTGGAACGCGCGAATCGAGGCGCTCCGAAATGTGCGCGCTCGAAGCGCTCGACGTCGTCAAGAGAAAAGACGTCAACGAGCTGTGGGACGTCGGCGAGAATCTCGACAAGGCGTGCGAAGCGTGTCATCGGAGCTACTGGTACTCCGGGCGAAGGCGCCGAGTTCTATCAGAAGCTCCGGCGCCGCCTGGAGGAATTCCGCGAGCAGCCGCCGCGCGGCAACACCGGCGCGAAGCCGCAGAAACGGTGAGGGTCCGCAGATGAGGCTCGGATCGAGGCGGGTGATCGCGGCGGCGGTCGCCATCATGCTCGCGACGGCGATTGGGCGCGGGCCGGCGCGCCTGCGGCACCAGGCGGCCAGCCGGCGGCGCCAGCGAAACCGATGATGGCGGAGGACGTGTTCAAGAACGTCCAGGCGCTCAAAGGCATCGGCGTCGACGATTTCATGCTGACCATGGGCATCATGTCGGCGGCGGTCGGCTCCGACTGCGTCGGCTGTCATCCGTCGGCCGGCACCGACCACGTCGACTGGGCGCTCGACACGCCGAGGAAGCGGACCGCGCGCCGCATGGTGCAGATGGTGACCGCGATCAACCGCGACAACTTCAACGGACGGCAGGTCGTGACCTGCTGGAGTTGTCATCGCGGCCGCGACCGCCCAGTGACCACGCCGACGCTGGACGTGGTCTACGGCCCGCCGACCGATGACGCCGACGACGTGCTCACCCAGGCTCAGGGCGTGCCGTCGGTCGATCAGGTGCTCGACAAGTATCTGCAGGCGATCGGCGGCGCCGAGAACGTCGCGCGCGTCACCAGCTTTGTCGCCACCGGGAAGAGCGTCGGCTATCGCGGGTTCGGCGGCGGCGGCGTCGTCGACGTGTCGGCGCAGGCGCCCGACAAGCGCGCGACGCACATCAGCTTCCCGGAGTATCCGGACCGCGGCGTCAGCGTCAGGACCTACGATGGCCGCACCGGCTGGATCGCCACGCCGCTCGCCGTCGTCCCGAAATACGAGCTGGCGGGAAGCGAGCGGGACGGCGCGAGGTTGGACGCGATGCTGTCCTTCCCGACGCAGATCAAGCAGGCGCTCACCGACGCTGCGCGTCGGTCCGCCGTCGACGATCGACGGATCGAGACGTGACGGTCCTGCAGGGAAACGGCCCGAACGGCACGCTGGCGACGCTGTATTTCGACGACGCGTCGGGCCTGCTGGTGCGAATGGTGCGTCATGGCCGCTCGCCGATCGGCCGCGTGCCGACGCAGGTGGACTACTGCCGACTACCGCGACGTCGGCGGCATGAAGTTTCCGTTCCGCTGGACGTTCGCGTGGCTGGACGGCCGCGACAACTTCGAGTTCAGCGATGTGAAGGTGAATGTCCCGATCGACGCCGCAACATTCGGCGAACCGAGCGTCAACCGGTAGCCGCTCGAGCTAAAGCCGTTCGCGCACTGGACATCGACACTCGCCTGCTGTCGGTGGCGCGCCGTCGCGCGTTCTGCGCGCACAGGCGTCCGCGCCGGACGACTGACGCCGCATTCTCGAGCTTCTTTCAGGCGCGCACCGCGCCAGAGGCTGCCGCCGCCGCCGATCGGATCGTCGCGAGCGGCGTTGGATTCGACGAGGCGTTCGCCCGTCTCCGGCAGGGCCGCGTCTACTCGCGCGACGTGGCCTCGCGGCGTCGTGCAGGAGAGCTATCGCAGCGAGGCCGGTGAGTACTTCTACACGCTCGACGTTCCCGAGCGCTACGACCCGGCGCGCACGTATCAGGTCCGCGTGCAGCTCCATGGCGGCGTCGGCCGCATCGAGGCCAACGCGCCTCCTCGTTCCGGATCGAACGGCTCGGCTGCCTGGCGTCAGAACAGATCTACGTCATGCCGTACGCGCTGGAGAGACGCGCCGTGGTGGACCGGACGCCAGGTCGAAAACCTTCGCGCGATTCTCGATGCGGTGAAGCGGACCTACAACGTCGACGAGAACCGTGTCGTGTTGTCCGGCGTCTCCGACGGCGGAACCGGCGCCTACTACATGGCGATGCGGGACACGACGCCGTTCGCGAGCTTCCTGCCGCTCAACGGCTTCATCCTGGTCCTCAAGAACGAGACGGCGGACGCCGACGGCGATCTGTTTCCCAACAACCTGCGTGAACAAGCCGCTGTTCGTCGTCAACGGCGGGCGCGATCCGCTGTATCCGACGAGCGTGGTCGATCCGTATGTCGAGCACTCTGAAGACGCGGCGGCGTCGATCGTCGTCTATCGACCGCAGCCTGACGCGGCGCACGACACGTCGTGGTGGCCTGAGATCGAGGATTCGTTCGAGCGGTTCGTGGCCGATCATCCGCGCGTGCCGCTGCCGGACGCGCTGAGCTGGGAGAGCGGACCGCCGAACATTCCGAGCCGGGCGCATTGGATGGTCATCGACCGGCTCGCCGCCGAGCGGCCGGACGAGCCGTCGCTGCCCGACGTGAACACGATGTCGACGCGTCCCGTCCCCGACTTCGGCATCCGGGCCAGCGGCACGCGCGTCAACCGCGTGGTCAGAGGATCCAACGCCGAACAGATCGGGCTCCGGCCGGGGACGTCCTGCTCGACGATCAACAATCAGCCGGCGTCTCCCGGCAGCGATGTCGCGGAGCTGCTCGCGCAGCTTATCCGTCGGGGCGGCCGCTGTTGTTCACGGTCGAACGCGGCGGCGAATCGGTCGCGGCTGACGGGCCGCTACGCGCCGACTGTGCTGTCCGGCGAATCCGACGCGATGTTTCCGCGGCAGCGCGGATCCGGCCGCGTCGATCTGATTCGGACCGGCAACCGGGTCGACGCGAAGAGCAGAGGCGTGGCGGCGTTCACGCTGCTGCTGTCGCCGGATCAGTTCGATCTGAATCGCGCGGTGACGGTGGTGGTGAACGGGCGGACGCGTCTTCGACGGGATCGTTCAGAAGGACATCCGGACGCTGCTCAAATGGGCCGCCCGCGACAACGACCGGACCATGCTGTTCGCGGCGGAACTGCCGGTCGCCGATCAGCGCCGTAGCGCTAGGCCTTCGGCTGCGCTATTTCGGCCTCGGTGCCCGACGAAGATCTTCGTGCCGTCAGGCATCGTGATGTTCGTGGCGTTCGCGAACTCCTTGCCGTTCTTGGCGGCAAACCCCTCGACCTTGATGGATCGCGCCGAACTGCATCGAGCTTTTCTTCCAGCCGCGGCGCAGCAGCGCGCTGGGCGGTCCCATCTCGATCGCCCAGTTCGCGACCTTGCCGTCGGGGCCCTTCACGTCGATGTAGATCCACGCGTGCGGATTCGTCAATCCGCTTTCGTGAGCGGACGCCCTCGAGCAGGACCGGTTTGTCCTGATCGAATTCAGACGAAGAACGCGTGATGTGCGGCGGTCGACGCGGTGAGCAAGCATCACGCCGGAGACTCGCCACGGCGATCGTTCGGTTTCATGTTCATCGACCTGACTCCCAGCGCTCACTCGCAGCTCACGGCACCGTTGACGCGAATGCCGCTGATGTCGGTGTTCGTCATCAGCAGCAGGTTCTTGTCGTTGCCCTCGAAGCACGCGTATTCGACCGGCACGTAGTCCTTCGGCGCGCGCGCGAAGGCATAGAACGCGATCGTCCACGGCTGCGTGAACACCTTGGGATCCTCGATCCTGGCCTCGTAGTGGATCGTGTTGGCGTCGATCGGCGTATAGCGCTCGGTCACGCGGTATCAGGTCGCTGTGCGGGATGCCGTGACCGGTCGTCAGCGACTCCGCCGGAACGCCAGGCGTCGCGGAGATCGCGCCGATCACCCAATTGTTGCTGAGATTGTTGGTGAAGTTCGTCACCTCGACGACCAGGACGTTGCCTTCCCAGTGGCCGCGCGAGACGCCCATCGCCTTGCGGATGTTCGGATCGAGCGGCGGACGCCCGTCGAGCGGGATCGTCCGATAGAGGTGGTTCTGCTCGTAGAAGATGACCACGTAGCCGGGCTTCTGAAGAGATCTGATAGCCGACGACCGGCGCCGGAATGGTGCTGCGCGGGATGCCGGGGCGAGGCACAGCACACGGCCGTCGAGATACTCGATCTTTCCTGCGTTCGCGATGATGTCCTTGCGCCTGGCGAGCGCTTCAGGCGTCAGCGGGATCTTGCCGTCCGGCGGATCGACGCCCACCGGCCGCACGATCGCTCCTTCGGGGAGCTTCGGGACGTTCGTTGAGGCTGTACGAGAACTCGCCGTTGGCGCGGTTCGGGGCGCGGTTCGCGATCGGCACCAGCGGCGTCTCGATGCTGCGAGGCAGCGGGATCGCGAGGTAGAGAGCCGGAGATGTCCGGCTGGCCGTCGGCGGTCCGCGGCGGGACGTAAGCTGCTGGCCGGGCGCGTGTAGGGCGGATAGCTCGCGGGCGCGGCGCCGCGGCCGCAGGCGCGCGCGGTCGCAGGCTCTGCGCTCTGCCGATGCCGGGCAGAAACAGCACGGCAAGCAGCGGACCGGCAATCGCGATCGACGTCCTCACGTGACGCCTCCCTTTCCGGCGCCGCCAGTCCGGACCGACGGGTTTGCCGCCTCGCCCCTTGAACAGCTTCTCGTAGCACGTGCTCGGCGCATTCGTAATCGAGCAGCTCGAGGTTCTTCTCGAGGCGACGATAGATGATCATGCTCAGTTTCCACGGCCGCGTGAACACCTTGGCATCGTCGATCGTCGCCTCGTAATTGATGTGCGTGGCGTCGATCGGCGTGAAGCGTTCGACGACCTTGAGCGCGTCGCTGTGGAAGTTTCCGGCCTCGTCGAACCAGGTCTTGTCGCCCAGGCTCACCGTGTCGACGACCAGCGTGTCGCCCTCCCACTTTCCGCGCGCGTCGCCCATCCAGAAGTCCAGATCCTCGAGGTGCGGCGTGCCGTCCAGGAAGATCGGTGCGGGTGGCGTGGCGCGAACTCGTAGGCGATCAGGATGTGGTTCGGCGTCTGCGTGACTTCGAAGGGAAACGGAAGGTAGGTGGCGCGCGGCACGCCGGGCATGTAGCACTTCCTGAGCGGATCGGCCATGAGCCGGTTCTGCAGGTTCTCGTTCCGCTTGGCCAATGCCCACGGCTGATATGGGAATCGCCCCGCCCTCGACGACACTGAAGCCCGCGGGCACACCTCGCTCGCCGAATGGGCCTCGAGATTCCAATGGGCGGTGCCGAGCACCTGCCAGATGCCGTTCAGGTCGGGCTTGCGGTCGGGGTGCGCGGGCCGATTCATGCGCAGCCGGCTGTGAACGCGGCGCAGTCGCGCCGCGCTACGCTCGGGCGACGGCCGCGGCCGTCGCTGATCGGCAGGAGAGCGCACCCACCAGACCCGCGCGGCCCTCGGACCTATTCGAGCCACCCGACCTATTTACCTGTTGGAGTTCACCGTGAAGTTCAGCCGCACGAACCGGGGTTGTAGATGCTGGTCGGCGTGCCCCAGCCGCTCGGAGCGCGGCGTGTTGTCTGTGTTGTAGATGTGCGTCGTGGCGAACCCGGTCGCGTAGTTCGTATTCAGCAGGTTGTTGAGATCGACGCCGATGTTCGACCGCGTGCGGCCGAATGCGCAGGATCTTCGCGAAAGCGCATGTCGATCTGCGTCCGCCGCGTCGTCCGAGTAGACGCGGTGCTCGTTGTCGGCCGAGCTGGATGGTCGTGTTGCCGGCCGCGGTCGCGCCCGGCGGCAGGTGACCGAGCGCCGCCGCGATGACCGCGTTCGGCACGCTGCCACTGCGCTGAGGTGGTGCCAGTGAACCCTGCGTCGTGTTCACTCACACTGGAGCTGCATCTGCGGGCTGCGAGCGCACGGACCGCGCTGATCAGGACGTCCGACCTTCGGGATCGTGTGGCTCGCCAGGCCGCGCCACTTGCGTCTGCCACGGGCTCGACGTTGCGGCAGCCCGCGCGGATCGGGGCCGGCCACGACGCCGGTGGCGGCATTCGACGTTGTTGAATTTCGCTGACCGTCTGCGCAGGTGTCCACCAGGCCGCGACCGGTGCCGCTGCCGATCTGGGTCGGTCAAGCCGGTCGCGCAGCCGCGAGTTCAGCGTTGACATCCGAAGCCGTCCCAGTACGCTGTCGCGCTCCGGGCCGAAGTCGCTTTCGCGCGTCATGAATGAGTCGCTGGGCACGGCGCTGCGCTGCAGCCGTCGGGACGAACACCGTGATCGGGTAGCCGCCGCCATCCGCCAGCCGTGAATCCGTGCGGCGCCGTCAGCGTATAGGTCTCGTAGAACGAGCCGATGCGCCCGGCTCGAGTGAGATCGTCGGTGACGAAGAACCCATGGAAGCGTCCGGTGCGTGTAGCCGACGTCGGCCGAAACGCGCGGCACGCAGCTCGTGCTGCAGCGTGCACGGTGGACTGGTGGTCGCTCGGCCGCACGCCCCAGCCGCTGCAGCACGCTGGGATTGACCGATCGTCGCCGCGCCGAGCCTTGCCGAAGTTCGGCGCGGATTGCCGGTCACGGCGGCGCAGACGTCGCCGCCGTTGGCCGACGCCGCGGTTCACGCTGCAGGTCGCAGTCGACGACGTAGTTCGCGGTTCGAGTCGGTCCAGTGGCGGTTTTGGACCTCCCGCACGACCGTGAAGCCCGGGTTGGTCGACGTGTACGGCGGATCGTTCGCGGCGTAGGCGAGGTAGTGGCCCCAGTTGAACTTGAGCGCCGTCTTGCCGTTGCCGAACACGTCGTAGGCGACGCCGATGCGCGGCGTGATGTCGTTGTAGGCATCGACGCCGGGCGTCTTCGCGATGGTGATCGGCGCCGGATTCAGGAACGACGTCTGCGTCGTGCCGTTCTGCTCGACCGGCGCGTAGCTCGACGCGCGGTCGTAGCGCAGCGCGCCCTGCAGCGTCGAGCCGGCCGCGCGTCCAGCTGTCCTGGATGAAGAGGCCGTGCAGGTTCGTGATGCGTGCGACGGCCGAAGTCGGGCAGCCGGTAGCTGACGGCGTTCGGCACGCCCTGGTTGAAGCGGTAGGCGAGCTGCGGTCTGGTTCGCGATCGTCTGATCGAGCTGGTCCAGCCGGTTGCCCTGATAGCCGACCTTCATGCTGTGCGCGCCGGTCACATACGACGCCGTCGCCTGCCAGCCGTCGGTCTTGCCGACCGCCCATCCCCACGCTCTGACGCCGCGATAGGTGTAGTTCGGCTGCGGCGCATAGCGCAGGCCGGTGGCCGGATTGATCGCGTTCGACTGCTCGGTGACGGCGATCAGGTTGGTGATGCCGTCGGGCGGCGGATGGCCGAAGATGCGGGTTGTAGCGGAACGCGCGTGTAGCCAGCCTCGAGCAGCAGCTTGCTTGTTCGCCGGCCATCGTCCAGGACGCCTGATTGAGGTAGAACGGCACGTCGAAGTAGCCGCGCGCGGCCGTCGACGTCGCTTCCGGCGACATGGAACGGCGCCGGCGTTGTTGCCGAGGCCGATCCAGTCGTGCGCCGCGGTTGTGGCAGCCCTGGGTGTCGACCTTGAGCGGCGTGCCCTCGCAGCGATGCTGGTACTCGGAGTTGAACGAGAAGCGGCTCTTTCCCAGCTGGCCGGTCAAGCGGCCGATGATCATCTGACGGTCCTGCACGAGACGTGCGGTGATCGGCGAGCCGACCCAATCCCAGCGCGACGGCGTCGCCGGTGTTCGCGTTGGCGTTGATGCCTTCCATCGCCGTCTGCGTGTCGAGGTTGCGATAGCTGCCGTAGAACCAGAGGCGGTCCTTCTTGATCGGGCCGCCGTACGAGCGCGCTGGCGTCGTAGGCCTGGATGATGCCGGGCGTCTGCGGTCAGGCTCGGATTCAGCGCCGTGAGCTCGTCGGTCAGGTTGTCGCCGCGCGACCACTCGCCGGCGACGTTGAAGAACGCGGTCGCCCGCGAAACGTGTTGCCGCCCGACTTCGGCACCAGGTTCATCACCGGCCCGCCGATGTCGCTTTCGCCGAGGCCGCCGCCGACGGTGATGGCCGACTTCCTCGCGCGTTGGGCGTGTCGTAGCACGTACGACGACACGCCGCCGCTGCGCGCCGCCGCCACCGTCATAGCCGTTGACCGTCATGCGGCCCTTCGCCGGCCACCGACGTCGAATTGATCGTGCTCGAATTGCGCGTTGAAGAAGCGTCATCGTCGGCGACAGCGCTGGGCCGTTCGTGTCGACGCTAGAGGCCCGGCGTCGCGTTGAGCAGCGCGCCGGCGGCGCGCGCCACCGGCAGCGCCTGGATGACGTCGCCCTGCCATGACGATCTCGCGCTTCGCGCGGTCTGCACGTCGACGACCGGCGATTCACCGGTCGACCGTGACCGTCTCCTCGATGCGCGCCGACTTTCATCTCGGTGGGAATCGTGACGACCTGCGTGCCGGTCAGCTCGATGTTCTCGCGCTTGCACGGCGTTGAAGCCCGTCAGCGTGAACGTCAGGAATCGTAGATGCCGGGGCGCAGATCGATGATGCGGTACTGGCCCGTGCCGTCGGTCGACGGCCGACCGCGTCTTCTCGATGAGCGCCGGGCTGGCGGCCTCGACCGTGACGCCGGGCAGGACAGCGCCCGAGGCGTCGCGGACCGTGCCGGTTAGCGACCCTTGCGCGAAGACAGGGCCTCGAGCAGCAGCGGGACCCCGAGAGCCGTCAGACACTTCGTCGCGATTCGCATACACGAGCTCCTTTTGCAAAACGCCCGAGAGGTGGCCGAAGAATATGAGCCCACCTCCTGGGTGTCAAGGCGTTACCGGCTGGTTAGAACGGCAAAGCCAGGCGCGCAACATTTCCATGGATCGCGGCCGAAACGTCGATCACCGCCGCAGAGTTGCCTTGCAGGCCCAGCTGGCCGCATCTTTCAGGTCGCCGGTTCCCTTATATTCCGCATACTGCGGATACGGGCACAGCGGGCGGGTGAGGCCTTCCGCTCCCGTTCCCATCATCTGATCGGGCGCGACGCCTTTTCCACCCAGTTCTCCAGCGTGCCGATGGAGTCGAACGTGTTGACGCCGGGGCCGCCGCCGCAGTGGCCCATGCCGGGCGCCATGAACAGACGCATCCAGTCGCTCTGGTTCCTGCCCATCTTGTCGAGAACCGAGTCGTAAGTGCCCAGATCGTCGTTTCCGGCGTGATGCCGGTGTCGGCCCATCCATGCGTCAGGAGCAGCTTTCCGCCGCTCTTCTTGAACGCGCCGAGATCCGGATTCACCGAATCCACGTAACCGACGGCCTTGTCGATGATCGGCATGTCTCTGTCGAGGTCGAATTTCTGCCAGTCGAGATTCGGATCGTTGAACGCGATGCGAACGATGTCGAACACGCCGCCGGGCGCCTGATTCGTGCCGCGCAGCGGCGGTATCGGATTGCCGAGCGCCTGGCCGGAAAAGATCAATTCGCCTTTCGAGTTCTTCACGCCGCCGTAGAACGTGTTGACCGTTCGCAGCTGCGCCGCCGTCAGGCACGTGTCGTCGTCTTTGCCTGCGGCGCACAGCAGCTTCGAGAAGTCCACTGTGCATTGTCGCGGATTGTTCAGGAATCCTTCCTTGAGGGTGTCGCAGGCGTTGGTCACCATCTGATTCACGAGCGCCGCCTTCTCGGCCGTGAGGCTGCCTTCCGGATGACGCGACAGCTCGATGCTTCGCGCGACGCCCGCGGTCCACATGTGGATGTGGCGGTTCGCCAGCAGAGCCGGCAATGATGCCGTTGATAGTCGCCGGGATATCGCTGCGCCTCCATCAGCGCCATGCGGCCGCCGGTGGAGCATCCTTTGAAATAGGAGTATCTCGCCGGCTGATCGTAGAAGGCCTTGACGATCTCTTTGGCTTTCAGGGTCATCTCGTGCGTCGCGCGGTAGCCGAAATCGATCATCTTCTCGGGATGGCCGATCGCCCAGTCGCCGCCGGGATCCTGGTGGCCCGTGTCGGTGCCCGCCGTGGCGTATCCGCGCCGCAGCGCGTCGGGCATTTCAGTTAGTCCGGCCCTGGATGGATCCGGCAAAGCCGCCATTCCCAACACCCATGAACTTTCCATTCCAGTTCTGGAGTCGGCAGCCAGAGCTCCATGTTGATCAGGAGTCGGACGTCGGCTTGAGCGTCATCTGCACGCGGCAATGAGCCGGGATGTTCGCCGGAGGCGATCTCCGCCTCGCGCCGGCCGGTACCCGCGCCGCCCGCTGGTCCGCCACCTGAACCCCTCGCCGGAGGTGGACCTTCGGGAACAACTGCCGCCGATGTAATCGGCGGCATCGGCGAATGTCAGGTGTGCGAGACTTTCACACGGCATTGCCGCGGCGGCGAGAAGCAGAAGCGCGCTGCCGATCATGGTCGACCTCCAGGCAAAGAAAGGAGCGTCGTGAACCCGTCTCTATTTCGACTCGCTGCTCGCGTTCGCGGACACGTTCACGGCGAAGACGAATCGTTGCCCGTCGCGGCTGATGTTCCCGAGGTTTCCGCCGAGCGGACCGGGCAGTTTGAACAGCAGCTTGGGCGCACCGGCGCTGAACGTCGGCGTGGTCGCGACGTCGACCGACATCACGCGAAGCTCGTTGGACTCCAGGTTCTGGCCGCGGAAGAACACTTCCTTGCCATCGGCGCGCCAGTGCAGCATCGCGTTGACACCGTCTTTCGACACCTGCCATTTGCCCTCGCCCGGCTTGCCCGTCGACGCATCGAACGGCCGGACGTAGACTTCGCCCCGCTCGGGCTGCGCCTCATCCGACCGGAAGGCCATGAACTTGCCGTCCGGCGAGAGCCTGCCGACACCGTCGGTAAAACTCTTCCCGCAGATACTGACTCTCTTTGCGCGACGCGGCATCGCTCCCCGTCAGCGGGCACGACCAGAATGACCCCGCCGGAGTCGCACACCAGGAACTTGCCGTCGGCGGAGATGTCAGTCGACGCCGACGACCGGCTCCGGGCGTGTAGCGGAACACCAGTTCCTCGCCGCCGCTGCCGTCCGAGGGCCGGCGGTAAGATCGGCCAGTCGCCGTTCCGGAACGACGGGTAATAGATGTACTTGCCGTCGGGCGACCACAGCGGCCGCGCTCTCGGCAGCGTATCGTTGGTGAGCCGCGTACGTCTTTCCGCTCGCGAGCTCGATCGTCCAGCAGGTCCGCCTGTCCGGTCTGCAGATCGTTCTTCGTGACGAGCAGACGCCGCGCGTCCGGCGAGAAGGACGGCTGGCCGTACAGGCCCGGCTCGCCGACTTTCTGCACGACCTGTCCCAGTCGATCGAAGATGGTGATTTGCTGAAGCTGCGGCCCGCGCGGCGGCGGCAAGCAGCGAGGAAGCGTTCGCCATCGGCGCTGACGTACGCCATGCGCTCGGGCACCGCGGACTGCTGCCGGAACAGGACCTTCGGTTTGCTGAACGAGAACGACGGCGACGTGCTGACCTCGGCGACCATGATCGACTGATCGCGCGCCAGGTAGTAGAGCTTCCTTGCCGTCGCGCCGCCAGAACGCCGGTGCTGAAGCTGCCGTCCGAAATCTGCCAGGGCCCTCCCGGTCGCCGCCGGATCGACTCGGCCGGACGAACACTTCCGCCCGATTCGCCTGATCGATCGACGATGTAGGACAGGAAACGCCCGTCGGGCGAGAATCGCGGCCCGAACAGACGCAGGTCGCTGTGGAAGATCTCGACGGGCTTGCGATCGGGACCGCCGTCGAGCGGCAGCACGTACAGCGTCCCGCCCTTGAGATCGGAAATCGCGAAGGTCAGGAACCGGCCGTCCGACGACCAGTCGGAGAGATTCATGAACGCGCCCGGATTCCTGTAGAGCAGCTCCTCGGATCCCTCGCCGCTGGCGGCACGCACGTAGATGCCCTCCTGGCCCTTGCGGATCGTCACGTACGCGATCCGGCTGCCCGTCAGGCGACCAGACGGGCGCCATGACGAATTCGGTTCTCGCGCTCGTCGTGAGCTGCGTCTTCGCACCGCTGGCGACGTCGAGGACGAACAGGTCGGCGCTCTCGTTCGCGAGATCTTCGGATGACGACGGCGACCCGCGATCCGATCCGGAGACAAGACGGTCTTCGCCGTAGAGCGCCCGCTCGCCGAGGCCGCCCGTCCGTTTGCCGGAGCGGTCGTAGAACACGAGCGTCGTGGCGTTGTTCTCGAATTGCAGCGCATTGCGTTTGGCCCGGGCTTCCGCCGCTTCTTTGGCCTTCGCCTCCGCCGACAAGCTCCTGTCGCGGCGGCGCAGCCCGAGAATGGCCGCGGACAAGCGAGATAGCCGCGAACGCGATCGCGATCGATTCGGCAGTCTTCATACGACACCTCTGGCGTATGAACGAGAGGTCGTCGGCGTCATCAGTGACATCAACAGTTCTGCGGACACGCCGACACGACTCGACCGCTGGGCAACGTGATGAGTGCGGATCAGGCCCGACCGGGACTTGTCCCTGCGCGCGACTGACTTCGATCGTGAGCATCTTCCCCATGCTGCCCTCGAAATCGGCCTTGCCGATGTCGCGAATCCTGAACCACGACGGCGACGGGCCCTCGGCTTGCCAGCTTTCCGGTCGCGCCGGCGGCTCCCTGCACATCGAGCGTCAGGTACGTGTGAGGATTCCGCCAGTCGACCTTCGTCAGCGTGCCGTTCAGGGTGACGCGATCGTTGAAGTCGAACAAGCGCGGTCATGTTGTGATGGGCCAGGGCGTTGATGCCCGGCGAGCACGACTCGCCAACGCCATCGAAACCGAGAATCCGGCGTCTCATCGCGAACCTCCCTCAAGGCGGCCGACCATCCAGCCTTTATGGAATAAACGCGCATAGCTCGTCCCGCCCAGCCCACCAGGAACCACAGCGTCAGTGAGATCGCGGCGACAATGACGTGCGGTCCGGCGTGAGCGTGAGCCAGACTCAGAGCCGATCAAGTCTGCGGACCACTCCGACAATGGAACAGGAGCGCCAGACCAAGAACGGTCATCTTGACCCGAAACGGATTGCTGCTGCCAGGTATTTGGCCGGCGTGCCGAGAAAGATGAGAATCGCCCGAGAGCAGGACCAGCGTCACCGCACCCGATCGCCCACGGCTTCAGCTGCCGCTCGAGCCAGAGCGGAGACCAGTCCATCATGCCGATGCCGGCCAGCCGCAGCGTCCAGCACGAGCATTGCCGCCAGCAATACATGGTGATGCCGACAAGATGGACGGACTGAACGGCAGGCATCCCGTAACGGCTGTCGCGGATGAAGACAATCGCTGGCGAAGCTGAGCACCACTGCACGAGATGTCGAGGAGCGACGAGTTCATGTCGAACGCTCACCGGCCGCTACAACTGATACGCCATCGTGCGGCCGCAGACGATGACGCCGATCCAGACGATCAGCGACAACGCGGCGCACAGCCTTGGCGCCGAGCGGCGCTGCTGCGCGCGACATCCCATTGCGGTCATCTTCGGATAGAAGACGCGCTTGATACACCGCCGCATTGATGCCCAGCGCCACGAGGAAGATCAACTTCGCGCGGAAGAACGCGTTTCCGTAGGCCTTGCCCGCCTGCGTCATGAACAGCAGGCCGCCGGTGATGAACATGACGGCAAAGCCGAGTCTTCGACCAGCGCAGCACGTCTCTCATGATCCGTGACGCCGGACCGCCTCGAAATGCCAGGCCGAGCAGACGAAGGTCAACGATCACGATCATCCCGACAGACAACGGGAGGGCCAGAATGTGGCTGCCCTCGATCAACGGGAACAGCCATGATCGATTCGCTGATCCGCAAGTGCCGCAGGCGTGTGCTCGAGCCATTGGCACCAGCCGAACAGAGACATCCCTCTACTCCCTGCTCCTAATCCCCAGGCTGCGATGCGCAGGAGCGCCGCCAGCGTCCTCGTCGGTGAGCAGATACAGCGAGCCGTCCGGGCCCTGGCGGACGTCGCGGATCCGCTGATGCAGCTCGCGCAGCATCGAGCTCGCGCCGCAGCTCTTCCAGTTGTCGTTGAAGACGATGCGCTGCAGCTGCCCCGTGCGCGCCACCTCGCCCTCGCGCAGGCCGCCGACGAAGACGTTGCGCGTCCAGTTCGGAAAGCGGTCGCCGGTGTAGAACGATCAGACCGGAGGTCGCGATCGAAGGGACCCAGAACAGAATCGGGTCCTCCATCCCGGCGCGCATCGGCGTCATGCGCGGCCCACGATAGTCGCGGCCGTAGCTCACCAACGGCCAGCCGTAGTTACGGCCGGCTTTGATCACGTTCAGCTCGTCGCCGCCGTTCGGCCCGTTTTCCGACTCCCAGAGCTCCCGGTCGTATGACGGATTGAACGCCAGACCGAGCGGCACGCGATGGCCGATGCGAGTAGATGTAGCGGCTTGTAGCCGGACTTCCCCACGAACGGATTGTCCAGGGGCACGCTGCCATCGTCGCGCATCCGCAGGATCTTGCCGGCGTAGTCGTTGGTCGACTGCGCGCGATCCACGCTCGCGCGAGCCCCGGTCCCTGGTCCGCCAATCCCCATGTAGCAGCATCCCGTCGGGTCCGAACGCGATGCGTGACGCCTCCATGTCGACATCGTCGGCCACGAAGATGGCGCGGACCTCGGTCAGCGCCGTTCCGTTCCACGGTGGCTCGCAGGATCGCGTTGCTGGCGAGGGGCGCTTCGCGGCCGTCGACGCCTGCGGCCGTGCCCACCGGCTTGTGGTGCGAGATGTAGAATCCATTTGTTCTCGGCGAATCGCGGATGGAGGGCGATGTCCATCAGCCCCGCCATCGTTCCCAGCGAAACGACGGGCGGGATGCCCGGCGATAGGGTCAGGTGCGAGCGCGCCGTCGCGCACGATGCGCAGCCGGCCCGCGCGTTCGGTGACGAGCACGCTCGCCGTCCGGCAGGAACGCGACGCTCCAGGGATGCGACAGATCCCCTGGTGACGACCACCGCACGAAGGCGTCGCTGCTCGTAGGTGTCGAGACTCGAACGGACCGCCGCCGAGCGCAGGGGCTCGGGTACGGCGGAACCTGTGGGAACGGCGGAAGCACGCCACGCTGATCGCGGACGGGTGGATAGGGGTATTGACGATCGGTCTGCTGCGCGAGCGTGTGCGCGAGCGCCGAGCCGACAGCGAGCGCGACCAGGGCGCTGCGCATGTTCTAGGGCTTCGTCGCCGGATCCCAGTGCTCGTCGGCCTTGCCGTCGACGAACCGCCACATGTCGAACCACGTCGAGGTATAGGTTTTCGACGGATCCTTCGAGTCCTTGTACTCGCGCGCGATCACGACCGTGACGAGGTCGCCCTCAGCCAGCACGGCGACAACCGGCGTCGATCAGCTTGTCGCACGTCGGCGTCTTCGGGCGGCTCCCGAAGAACTTCACGACGGGTCGCGCCCCGAGGCGACGTTGGGATTGTGCTGGATGTACCGCGCCGTCAGCCACTTCTCCGCTTCGTCCCAAGTGGTTGCACTGCAGCAGGTCTTTCATGATGTGGAGCGCGGCCTGCTTGTTGGTGTTCAGCCTGGCGTCCTTGTTTCGGTGAAGAGCGCTTCCGATTCGCTACCCCTTTGACCGGTTTCCTGCGCAAAGACCGGAACGGCGAGGAACGCAAGCACGACGAGCAGATTCATGTGCAGGGGTCATGCGGATATGCTACCGCTTGACATCGTAGACGTGGCGGCAATTTCGAGGGAAGGCGGTGTGTATCTTCATGAGCGCCATTCCACGTATTCCCGCCGCATATCCTCAATCATGATCGATCATGGCTCCGCCGCACGCTGTCCCTGCGCGATCTTGATCTTCATCGTCGTCGGCACGGTCATCGGGTCCAGGCATCTTCCTGACGCCGGGGGACGGTCGCCGCGAAATGCCGGCTCCGGCGGGATGGCGCTGATTGCGTGGATCGCCGGCGGCGTGTTGTCGCTGCTGGGCGCGCTCACCTTCAGCTGAGCTCGGCGCATCGAACCCCGACTCCGGCGGCGTATGCGCACTGAAGAACGCGTTCGGGTCGCTGCTCGCGTTCCTCTACGGCTGGACGATGTTTCTCGTGATCGGCTGCGGCTCGCTGGCCACGCCTGGCCGCCGCATTTCCAAAGTATCTGAGCGTCTTCATTCCGCTGTCGCCCTCGGCATCGAGCAGCGCCTCCGGTGCTCATGATTGCGCTGGTCGCCGCCATCAACGTTCGCGGTGCACGTCAGAGTGCGGATGTGCAGATTGCGATGACGGCGGTGAAAGCAGGCGTCATCGTCCTGCTGGCGATTCTGTTGATCGCGAAGAGCGGCCCCGGCACCGACCGCGGCGCATGGTGGCCGGACCACTTCGAGTTCTCGACGCTGACCGGCGTGGCGACCGCGATGATCGGCGTGCTCTGGGCGTACGAAGGATGGCAGTAGCATGACGTTCTCCGCGGGCGAGACATTCGATCCGCAACGAACGTTTTGGGCGCGGCATCGTCGGCGGCACAGCACTGCTGATCGGTGTGCACGTGACCGCCAGCGTCGGCTGCTTCAGCGGACTCGGCGTGGCCGGCGTCGCCGCGAGCAGCCGTGTTGCGTCAGACGCGGCGACGGCGGTGCTCGGACCGCCGGCGGGGCAAATTGTCGCCGCGGTGATTCTCGTCTCCGGGATCTTCAGCGCGGCGAATGGCGTGATGCTCACGCTGCCGCGCCTGTTCTTTGCCATGGCCCGCGACAAGGTGTTCTTTGCGCGCGCTCGCCACCATTCACTCCCGATTCGGCACGCCGGCACGAGCGATCGCCGGCCACAGCGATCTGGTCGGCGGCGCTCGTTCTCTCCGGCTCATTCGACCAGTTGCTGACCTACGTCGTGTTCGTGTCATGGATCCTGGTTTGCGTTGGCAGCCCTCGCGATTTTCGTCTCCCCGCGCCGCGCACCCTCACGCGGATCGGCCATTTCGCACGCCGGGGTATCCGGTGACGCACCTGTCGTGTTCATCCTGGCGGCGCTGGGGATCGTCGCAAACACGGTGGTAGCGCGCAGCCAGTGGAGTCGAACAATCGGGCTGGCTTTGCCGTGCTCGGGTTGCCCGCGTACACTGGCCTGGCGACCCCGACGCAGCGAGGGGTTCGAAAGCCTAATTCGAGCCGATCGATCTAGGGTTAAGACCCAATTAACCATGTTGAGATTCAACGGGTTGGTCAACCGAATCGGGGGCCAACAGATGCGGGCGAACTTGTTTTGGTTTAGCGACGGGCAATGGGCGAGGATTGAGCCGTTTATTCCAAGCAATCGCCGTGGCGTGAAGCCGAAGAACAATCGGCGCATTTTGAGCGGGATCATGCATGTGCTCAAGAGCGGATGTCGATGGGTCGATTGTCCGCCGGAATATGGGCCGGCCAAGACGGTCTACAATCGCTTCAACCGCTGGAGTGCGCAGGGAATTTGGCAGAGCATCTTCGAGGCGGCGGCCGAACCTGCTGAACCGCCGGAACGAATGGCTCTCGACAGCACGCATGTCAAAGCGCATCGCTGCGCTGGCGGCGGAAAAGGGGGGCGTCGGAACAGGCGATTGGCATCACCAAGGGCGGGCGCAACAGCAAGATTCACGGCCTTGTCGATAAGCTGTGCCGCCCGTGGGTCTTGATCCTCACGCCTGGCAACACCGCCGACTGCACAGTCGGGCCGGCATGTGTCAGTCTGCTCGACGGCATCGCCGAGTTGCTCGGTGACAAGGCTTATGACAGCAACTCGTTCCGCAAGTCTCTGCGCAAGGACGGCATCAAACCGGTGATCCCAGGCCGGTCAAATCGGAAGAAACGCATACGTCACGACAAGCAAGCCTATAAGGATCGCAACGTCATCGAGCGCTGCTACTGCAGGCTCAAGGACTTCAGGCGCATCGCAACGCGCTACGACAAACTCGCTCGGAACTACTTCTCAGCCCTGTGCCTCGTTGCCGCCGTGGCATTCTGGCTTTAGTCGTGCGCGGTTTTCCGCTTTTGTGGATAAAATGGCGAGCGTGTCGGCACCCGGATGACGACGGGGAAACCATGAAGGGGAGGTTGGAATGAGCTCGCAGCGAGTGTCGGGAACCGCCGTGCAACGAACCATTGCCGTCCTGGGCTCGGCGGTTTTCTTCGTGGTCGCCCCATTTACGCTGGCGGGGCTCGTTCCATGGTCGATCACGGGTTGGCAACTCCGGCCGCCGTTCCTTGGTCTGGAGCTGACGCGCGGCATCGGCGCGATAATGATTCTCGCAGGCGTGCCTGGGGTCGTTGACGCATTTGCGCGTTTCGCGCTGCAGGGTCTCGGCACCCCCGCGCCCATCGCGCCGCCCCGGAATCTCGTGGTGACCGGTCTCTACCGTTATGTGCGTAATCAATATACGTCGCGCTCGTTGCCATCATCCTGGGTCAAGCGGTGCTGATGGGCGATTGGCGCCTCATCGTCTACGGCGCGCTGTGGTGGCTCGTCTTCCACGTCGCCGTCGTGGCGTACGAAGAACCCACGCTCGAGCAGACGTTTGGGAAAGAGTACGAGGCGTTCCGCGCCGCAGTCCCGCGCTGGATACCGCGGATGACCCCATGGCGGTCGAAATGATCGGTGGCCCGCGGTTGTGCGAGCCGCTGCTCGCGACCGGTCTCGGACGCTTCACCGGCGCCGCGAGCAGGCACGCTAACGGCCCTCGGAAAAGAACATCTCCCCATTGGCGAAGCGGTTGGGTTTCAGGCGCATCGCAACGCGCTACGACAAACTCGCTCGGAACTACTTCTCAGCCCTGTGCCTCGTTGCCACCGTGGCATTCTGGCTTTAATCAAGCGAGTCTGACCGCAGCGAGCCAGCGGGTTCGGCCGAATCTGGAACTGACGATCTTGCCCTTGGTGCCCTTTGCCGCCCTCGATGTGCCAGACGAAGTGCGTGCCGTAGTTCGCGCACAGCGCGCGGCCCTTCCATCCGGCGTTGGCATCGTCGATGCGGCCGTCCATGCCGCGCGAGTAGAAGCCGAGCGGATACGGCACGCGAAGCGTGATCCACTCGCGCGTCTGCGGATTCAGCGCCAGCAGCGCGTCGGAGTTCGAGCCGGTGGCGAACGGCGTGTCGGCGCCGAAGCCCGAGATGTTGTGCTGATCCACCCAGTTGTAATAGTGGAAGTCGGCGGGAATGTCCGTGCCCTTGCAGCTTCGGACCGGTCGGTCTGGTAGAGCGTCCAGCCTTCGCGGCACTGGCTGCCGTCGGTCTTCGCGGGGCCGTTCGAGGTCCGTGCACTTGCGCACGTCGAAGCTCGCGAGATGACTGCTCGCCGCGAGCGCCGTCCACACGACGCCGTGGCTGTCGATGTCCACGCCGCGCGGATCGAAGCCGGGCTCGGGCACTTTGAAGATCTGCGTCTTGCACGTCGACGGGTGGATTGCTGCCGCGCTGCAGCCGGATGAGGATACCCGGGAAGCGCTCGCTGACGCCCCAGACGGTATCGTCCACCGGACTCGGGATCACCGCGTACATGCTGTAGCTGACCATCGTGTCGAGGCTTCGGATCGACCGGCGCGGCGTCCGCCGGGCACCGCGCCCGGCGGGTGCCCCGGGTGCGCCCGCGAGCGGCGCGGCCGCCCGCCCGGCGCGCCAGGCGTGTCGCCCTGATACGTCACTGAATCGCCGCCGCGTCCCGCCGGCATGTTCCACGGCTTGGTGATCTTGCCGTCGCCGTTGGTGTCGAGCACCTGGCCGCACCAGCCCACCGCTTTCTGCTCGTCCTGCGTCTGGTCGTACACCTTCGTGTCGATCCAGCCGAACATCGGACCGGTCAGCTCGTTGAAATACACCGTCTCGTTGGGATCGGTGTCGAACTGCAGATGATGCGTGCTGAAGCACGTGTCGATCAGCGTGAACTTGTTCGTCTTCGGATCGTAGTACGACGCCTGCCGGCCGCTGCTGCGCGAGCGGGAACCAGTCCGCGAACTTGTTGGTCGCGTCGCTGCACCACGACGGATCCGCGTTGCTGCGAATCTTCGAGGTCATCCAGACGCGGCCCTTGCTGTCGAGCATCGGATTGTGCGGATCGGCCGGATCGTACGGCGGGTTCGCCCACAGGTGCTCGTTCCCCCAGTGCAGCGACGGCCGGTTCGGCGCCGGGAAGCGCGACGGGACTTTCTCCTTCGCCTCGCGCGTCGGGATGTCCAGGGCGACCGTGCTGTTCTCGTTCGGATCGAGCACGACGAGCTGGCCGTGACCGGCCGAGACGGCATAGACGCGGCCGTTCGCGTTGACGGTCGGATGGTTCTTGTCGGTCGAGATCTCGTCGTGCATGAACGAGTGGTCGTCTCCGACGTCCCAGAGCGTGACCACGAGGTTGCGCTCGACACCCGACGGCCGCGAGGGCGCCGGCGGCACGTCGCCCTTCGCGACGCGCTCGGTCCAGTCCGCGTAGGCTTTCAGCGATCGCTCCTTGCCCTGGTTGTTGATGACGGCGTAATCGAGTTTCCGCGGACGCCGGTGCCGAGCCGCCATTCCCACGCCTCGGCGTGTGTCTTGAGCTCCGGCTTCGCCTTCAGCACGTGGTCGACGCTGCGCGTGGGCTTGTTGCCGAGCTGATGGCAGAAGTTGCAGTCCGATTTGAGCGAGTTGATCCAGTGGTTCTGCGTCTGCATCCCCGGTCCGAGTCCGTTGCCCTCGGGTCCGGTCCCGGAAACTCTTTGGCCGCGGGCGGCTCGAGCAGCGAAGCCAATAATTGCCCGGATAGACCTGCGCCGCCTCGAGCGGCGTCTTCGCGACGATCGCGGTGAGCGTCAGCGAGTCGGCGCGCGGCTTCGTCTCGACCGCCGTCGAATCGACCAGGCCGTAGCCTCTCACCCAGACGCGATAGGTCGCCGGCGGCAGCTCGGGAAGCATGAACCGGCCCTGATCGTCGGTGACGACGATCTTGATGAAGTTGGTCGGCAGGTCCTTCGTCTCGGCAATGACCCAGACGCCGCCTTCGGGACCCTGCGCGCTCGGACGACGCCCGAAAGGTAGCCCGTCCGGCGCGCGCCGCTGCGCGTGCAGGCAGAGTCCTGCAATACCGACGCTCATCGCAACCGACGTGACCTCACCGGCTTGCCGGCTTCATGAGCGACTCCTCTAAAGGCAATCTCACGAACACACGAAGTCAAGACGACCACTTTTTGATTGTTTTTCTTCGTGACTTCGTGGCTTCGTGGTTGCATTTGTTCTAAACGTCCAGTGATGTCGAAAACGCGGCGGAGGCTCTCCAGCGGATCGCGGCCGGGCGTCGGCCGGCACTCGTGCGCGACATGCCCGGTAAACCCGAGGTCGGCGATCGTCTTCGCCACGAACCGGTAATTGAGCTCCTGCGTGTCGTCGAGCTCACGCCGGCCCGGGACGCCCGCCGTGTGAAAGTGCGCGATCCAGGGAAAGTGTTCGCGAATGTTGGCGCAGACGTCGCCGTCCATGATCTGGACGTGATAGATGTCGAAGAGGACCTTCACGCGCGGAGAATTCACCCGCTTGCAGAGATCGACGCCCCAGCCGAGATGGTCGAAGATGGCGTCGGCGCGGCCGAACTCCGGATCGGTGTAGCTTGCTGTTGACGACCTCGATGCAGATCGTCACTCCCTTGTCTTCGGCGTGGGCCTTGACACGATTGAGGATCGCGGCCGCGCGGTCGCTTCCCTTCCTCGGAGCCGATGCCGCGGCGCTCGCCGCCGACGGTGATGAAGTTGGGCCAGCTGTTGGCGGCGCACTGATCGATCTCGCCGTGCATCGACCGCTCGATCGCGTCGTGCAGCTCGGGCCGAATCAGTCCGTCGCGGATGGTGACGCCCATTGCCGGCGCCATGGTGCAGACCAGGCCGTACTTCTTGAGCGTCGGCCAGTCCTGCGGCCCCACGAGATCGAAGCCGTGGAATCCCACGCGCGCGGCCTCGCGGCACATGTCGTCGAACGAGAGCGTGGTGTCACGGCCGAAGTTGAAGCGCATCAGCGCCTGCTTGATGCGCCCCTTGCGCGCGGGCGCGTTGGCGGCCGGCGTCTGCGCGCCGCGGCGGCGGCCACGCCTGCCGCGGCGACGCCGGCCAGAAATTCTCGACGCCGCATGCCGCGTGTTATAGCAGATAATTCGGGGCCATGAGCAAAGTAAACCCACCCTTCCCGCGCCGACCACGTCGGCAGCCTCCTCAGGCCGCCGGCGCTCATTGAGGCGCGCCAGCGACAGCAGGCGGGCGCCATCTCCAAGGCCGAGCTGCGACAGATCGAAGACACTCACATCCGCGACGTCGTCAAGAAGCAGCAGGACGTCGGCTTGAAAAGCGTCACCGACGGCGAGTTCCGCCGAACCTTCTTTCACATCGACTTCCTGGAGCGGCTGGAAGGCGTGACGGTCAGCGGCGGGATCGAAACGAAATTCCACAGCCGCGCCGGGGTGATCGATTTCGCGCCGCCGAGCCTGTCGGTCACCGGCAAGCTGCGTCATGTGACCGACATTCAGAAGCCGGATTTCGAGTTCCTCGCGTCGGTGACGACCCAGACCCGAAGGTCACGATTCCGTCGCCGACGATGGTGCATTTCCGCGGCGGTCGAAAGACGATCGACATCCACGCCTATCCCGACATGGACGAGTTCTTCGCCGATCTGGCGCAGTGCTACCGCGACGAGATGAACTCGCTCTATCGGGCAGGATGCCGCTACCTGCAGATGGACGACACGAATCTTGCCTACCTCTGCGATCCGAAGCTCCGCGCGGGCGCGCGCGAGCGCGGCCTCGACCCCGACCATCTGCCCCGCGACTACGCGGCGCTGATCAACTCCGTCATCGACGGCCGTCCGAAGGATCTCACCATCGCGGTGCATCTGTGTCGCGGGAACTTCAAGAGCGCATGGGTGGCGGAGGGCGGATACGAGCCGGTGGCCGAAGTCCTCTTCAACGAGCTCAACGTGGATGGGTCATTTCTCGAGTACGACGACGAGCGGGCGGGCGATTTCCGGCCGCTGCGCTTCGTGCCGAAGCACAAGACGGTTGTGCTGGGTCTCGTGACGACGAAAGTCGGCGCGTTGGAATCGCGCGCCGGTCTCATCACGCGGATCAAGGAAGCGGCGCAGTTCATGCCGCTCGAGAACATGTGCCTGAGCCTGCAGTGCGGCTTCTCGAGCACGGTCGAGGGCAAACCAGATCAGCGAAGCGGAACAGTGGGCGAAGCTACGGCTGGATTGTCGACGTGGCGCGAGAGGTGTGGGGCGACTGACAAGCTCAGATTTCAGAGTTCAGGATTTCAGATTGATTTTGAATTCGTGAATTCCGAAATAATCGGAAACAACTCTGAACTCTGGAACTGTCCTGCGCGAGCGTTAGAAACCCAATCTGAGACCCAGCTGCGCCTGGCGCGGCAACCCCGACGTCGCGACCAGCGTGTTCAGTCTGAGGAAGTCGGCGGCATCTCCGGCGGTCGCCGCTTGGATTCGTAAAGTTCGCGTGGTTGGTGACGTTGAACACGTCCACGAACGTGTCGAGCGTTCTCCGTGATGAACCCAGTTTGGCCCGGGCACCCGGCGCGCAGGTCGAGCTGCATGAAGCCGGGCCCGCGCGCGCCGTTGCGGCCGCCTTTGTTCTCCACGTTCTGCATCGAATCGGCCGACGTGCCGCTGTAGGTGCCCGCCGGAAGTGGATCGAACAGGATGCCGTTCTGATCGGCATCGATGTTCGTGTCCTGGATCGTAAACGGTGTGCCGCTCAACATCCGCAGCACGCCGCTGAGCGTCGCGCCGCGCGTCTCCGGAATCTCCATCCGGCCGCTGATCACGACTGAATGCCGGCGGTCCACGGTTGCAGGCGCGTAGTACTCGTCGAGGTGGAGATTGGTTCCAACCTGAGCTGCGGGTGATCGGTCTGGCCGGCCGTGAGGCCGCGCGAGTAGCTGAGCGCGTAGGCGCCTCGGATGCTCCAGTTGTGCGTACCGCTTTTCCGCGGACAGGTTCAGCGCGTCGTAATTGCTGCGCCCGTACTCTGGTAGTCAGCAGACGCACGGTTCCTACGTAGGCGCGCCTCGCCCGGAGCGAGGCTTCGGTTCAACAATCCGTACGGATCGAAGAAGTCGATGGTACCGGTGCGGGTCGTGTTTCGACGAGTGCCGATGTTGAGATTTGGATTGAAGAACAATCCCGCCCCAGCATGCGGACGTAGTCGGCCGACTACGGAGAGACCGGGCATCACCTCGCGCTCACGCCCGCGGTGATCTGATGGAAATACGGCTGCTTGCGGTCGGGGTCGTCCCAGTGTCTGGGTTCCGGTGTTCCGACGCACGGTTCCCGGCGGGAAGAGACCATTGAGGTAGGCGCGAATCGCCGGCGTGAGCTGGTTGACCGTGGTCGTATTCAGCACGAACTCTGTGGGGAGCTGCCCCCGCGACGGTCCTGGATCGGCCGCGTTTTGCGGGAAGCTCGCTGTGAACGTGTTGGAGTATTTCCGTGTCGAACAGGAAGTTGTCGACGGTGCCGAGCAACGTCCTGTCGTAGAACGCGCCCGAAGCCGCCGCGCACCACGGACTTGCCATTGCCGCCGGGATTCCAGATGAACCCCATGCCGCGGCGCGACGTTGTTCTTGTCGACGGGATACTTGCTCGGGTCCGAGAACAGCGGGTTGCCTGGATCTTCGTCGATGGGAATGACCTCGAGATCGTAGCGGATGCCGAGGCTCACCGTGAGGCCGTTCCTGATCGCCCACTTGTCCTGCGCGCATAACTCCCAGACATGCGAGATCAACTCGTAGTCGAGCGGTCCCGGCACGCGGATGGTGAAGCGTTCGGGATACGTGCTGGGGTCGGCGGCACTGGAACGGACGGTCGCTGTTGAAGCTGAAGGTGCCGTTCGCGTTGCTGTTGTTCGGGTTGCTGATCCAGCTACGGCTGTATCTCGCTCCAAACTTGGTGTCGTGTCGTCCAGCCTTGTCGGGAATGAACCACGAGAACGTTTCGTCGAACGTGTAGGCATCGTCCAGCGAGAAGTCGATTGTGTCATCGGCCTGCGCGTTGAAGCTCAGATAGGCCAGTATCGGTGGAAGGAGCGCCTGATCCCGGATGATCTGCCGCGGACAGACCGTGCAGGTCGCGCACCTCGGCTGCAGGGCGCGCAACCGCTCGTTCGCGTGCGTGGTTTGTTCTTTCGTCAGGCCAACCCGGAGGCTGTTGACCTTGCTGTTCGACACAACGGTGGTCCAGGTGCCGACGAGCGTCTGATCGAGGTCCGTCTCATCGTCGTTGCTCTGGACCGTGTCCCTGGCACCGTCGAGCACGTTGAACTGCGTGGCGCCGACTCGCGGAGCCATCGAAACGCCCACGTATTGTTCGGCGTAATCTGGTGATCGATCCCGCCAGAAAGCGTGTTCTCACGCCGACACGTCGTCGGTCGTCGAGAAGCTGAACTCGGGACGCGTTGGGTAGGTTTTCCGCCTGGTTGCGGTTCTGCACCAGCCGCTCGACGCTCGCGAAGAAATGCAGCTTAGTTCCGCACGATGGGGGCCGCCGAGCGTGCCGCCCCGCATTCCTGCTTTGCTGACCTGGGGCTTGTCCAGATCGCTCACTCTCGTGAAGTAGTCTTTCGACGTGACGCTCCGGCCGGTGAAGAAGTCGAAGACCGCCCCGCGGAACTGGTTCGTTCCCGATTTCGTGACGGCGTTGATCACCGCGCCTGACGCGCGGCCGAACTCGGCGTCGAACTGATTGGTGAGCACCTGGACTTCCTGGATCGCTTCGTTCGCCGTGCGCGCCTGCCCGCCGACGTTCGAACCTCGAAGGTCGTCGACGTTGCCAGCCCCGTCGAACATCACGTTGTTGGCCGCGGCCGGCTGGCTGTTGGCGAGCATGGTGTCGTTGAGGAACCCGGTCGGGACGAACTGCGCGCCCGGCACGGTTCCGACAAACGCCATGTAGCTGCGATTGCCTGCCGGCAGGTCAGTGAGCTCGGCGGCGGAGATGTGGCCGCCCACTTCCGCGGAGGTGACGTCGACGAGCGGCGATTCCGAGCCGTGACCGTGACGGTTTCGGCGATCGAGCCCACCTCCAACGTCAGATCGAGCGTCGTCGTGACTCCGACGGTCAGCGTGATGCCACGGCGATCCAGCCCTCCGAATCCATCGAGCCGCGCCGAAATCCGGTAACGTCCGGGAACGAGCTGAGGGGCGGTGTAGCTCCCGTCCGGAGTGGTCACGACTTCACGATAGACAACCCGTCTCCTCGTTGGTGATGACGATAGCCAATACCCGGCAGGACGGATGCCTTGCGAATCCGTGACCTTGCCGACGAGCTCCGCTGTGCCTTGTTGTGCGAAAGTCGTTGCCGAAAAAGCGAGCAATACGCTGAGGGCGACGCCGAGTCGAATGAGACGACGCATGTGCGCCTCCTTCTGAGGATCGGCCGACGCGAGGATGTCGCTATCATGCGCCTGATGGGAGGATGTCAAGAGGCCATTGAGCCCTACGACCTCCTCGCGCCGGGGATGCACTCAGCGATGATGCCGGGGCCCTGGGGACCGCAGTCGCCCGGACGGTAGAAGGTCAACAGCCGGCCGCAGATGATGACAGCTATCCAGGCGCACAGCGAGATGACCGCCATGATTTTGGCCGCGCGCGGTGCATCCTCGCCGGCGCCGGGGCCCATCGTCCGGCGCGATGTCGTCAGATAGAACGCCGCCACATTGCACCCGGCGACGGCCATGAACAACATCTTGAAATGAAACGCCGGGTTGTAACATTTACTGGTCGGGTTCGGTCATGAGGAACAACGAGCCGCTGACAAGATTGCTGATGTAGCCGCGACTCCCCACGGAATGAGCTTGTGCAGCGCGGCGATCGGGATGCGCTTCGCCAGGCCGATGAGCCGCAGGTCGAACAGAAAGATCGTGCCGACCAGCAGTGACAGCCCGATGAAATGAACGCTCTCGGCGACGGGCCATGCCCAATGCGTGTGCATGATCTTCGCGATCGGCCTGCGCGCCGGCCAGAACGGCGACGAGCCACACCTGAAACGCCGCCATCCTTCACCTCGCCAGCAGCAGCGCGTGTAGGTGTATGCGAGCAGCCGGCCGGCGGTGATCGCGCCGAACCAGCACACGATCGACGTGACGGCCAGCAGCTTGAGGGTGCTGCCGATTGCAGGAGCCGGTGTCCACGCCGGACGCCCGGCGGCTGATCGGCTTTACCAGCGCCACCGCGACGGCGATGAGTGCGAGCTTGAGATAGAAATCCGGGTTGGTCTAACGCCTTCGTGGGATACGCGACGAGCAGCGCGACGCCGGAGATCGCGTTCAGCCAGAACCCGAACCACATGATGGACAGAAACCGCGGCAACTCCTGGATTGGGATGCCCGGTCCGACGCCGAGAATGCGCAGCGCAGCGCGGTACTTGATGCCGGCGGCGACGCCCATGCCGATCGTATGGCACGTCAGGATGGCGGGAAACGCGAACATCGAGGGCGACTCGCGCACCCACGCGCTGAACGCGGTCGATTCCAGCCAGCCGAACAGAGGGCTCACTTACTGGCGCAGACCGTAGACGAACAGCGCGCTGCCTGCCGCGATCGCGACATACTGCCGTGCCGTTGACGGCATACGACATCGGTCCGGCCGATACCTGCCCGCCGCACGTTGCCCTTCCACAGCAGCTCGCCGCTGCGCGCATCGAGCGCGAAGAAGTAGCCTTCGCGGCCGCCGGCGAACAGGAGGTCGGTCGCCGTGGTGAGCACGCCGCTGTCGGTGACGTCCGCCATCTTGAACTGCCACTTCAGCTCGCCGCTCTTCGGATCGAACGCCTGGATCGCGCCGTATCCTTCCTGCGGCGTGCGCTGGTTCACCGCGCCGGGCCCGTCCGCAGCGCGCGGCACGGTCATCGTCGGAAACCGACCGACGTACTGGTTGCCTTCCTTGTACTCGACCGGTCCCTTCGTGTAGGTCGAGTAGGTGTCCATCCATGTCGGGATGTAGAAGAGCCGGTGCGCGGACTGTAGGACGGCGAGTACCAGTTCGTCGCGCCCTGATTGTTGGGATACACGAGCGTGCCTTCGGGCGTCGCGTTCAGCACGCGCTTCGGGCACGCCCTTCGCGTCGATCCCTTCTGCCCAGTTCACGCGGACGAACGGCTTGCCCTGCAGGAATTCGCCGGTGGCGCGATCGAGCACATGCCAGAACCCGTTGCGGTTCGCCCACAGCATCACCTTGCGCTGGCGGCCCTGCCACTGATGTCGGCCAGCACCGGTACCTGCGTCGCGTCGTAGTCGAACTCGTCGTGCGGCGTGAACTGGTAGTGCCATTTCAGACGCGCCGGTGTCGGGATCGAGCGCGACGACCGAATCGGTGTAGAGGTTGTCGCCGGGCCGCGGATCCGCATTCCAGTCCGGACCAGGATTGCCCGGTGCCGAAGTACATCAGGTTCAGATCGGGATCGTACGAGCCGGTCACCCAGATCGATCCGCCGCCGTGCTGCCAGGCGTCGCTGCCGGCCGGCCACGTCTCGTGGCCGGGCTCGCCCGGGCCGGGCACGGTGTTGAAGCGCCACGACTTCCTTGCCGGTCTTCGCGTCGAACGCGGCGATGAATCCGCGGATGCCGTACTCGCCGCCGGCGGGTCCGATGATCACTTTGTCCTTGATCGACGAGCGGCGCCATCGTGAAGGAGTAGCCGAGCTCGGGTTTCGACAGCGCGACGTCCCAGACCGGCTTGCCGTTCTTCGCGTCGATCGCGATGAGGTGGCCGTCGATCGTCCCCATGAACAGCGTGTCGCCGAGGATCGCCAGACCCGCGATTCACGCGGCCGCAGCACACGCGCGCGAGCGGCGACAGCCGCGGTGAGTACATCCAGAACATGCGGCCGGTCGCGGCATCGAGCGCCACGACATGGTTCGGCGCGAGCACGGTATACATGACGCCGTCGACGACCAGCGGCGTCGCTTCGAATTTCTCGGCCGGCTCGCGCGGGCGTGCGCGTCTGGAACACCCACTGCAGCTCGAGGTTCTTGACGTTGGCCGGCGTGATCTGCGTGAGCAGCGTATAGCGATGGCCGGACAGGTTGCCGGAGTAGGTCAGCCAGTTCTGCGGCTCCTGATTCGCGCGCAGGATGCGGTCGAAGGTCACCGGCTGCTGGCGCGCGGAGGCCGGCGCTCGCGGCGACGAGCGAGGACACAGCACTCGGACGGCGACTGTCATGGCCGGAGCCCTTTCAGCGAGACGAGGTGCGCGACGAGATCCGCCGACGTCCTCCGAGCGTCAGCTTGTCGCGATACGACGGCATCGGCGAGTCCTTGCGCACAGTGAAGTCGCGCACGTTCGGCGCGCGGCAGCGAGACGCAGCCGCTCCGCGCGAGTCGAGCACCTGAATCGTGAACGTATCCTGATTCAAGCAGGTGTCCGCGTGATCGTCGTGCCGTCCTTCAGTCATCGACGTCGACGAACCGGTTCGCCGGGCCGCACGTACCGCGTTCGGATCGAGCAGCTTCTCCTGCAGCTCCTGCGGCTGGCCGGATCGTCGCCGATGTCGGTCAGGTCGGGCGCGACGCGCGGCCCGGTGCCGTTCACGCGGTGACACGTGGCGCACTCGCCCTTTCCCGCGAAAATCGCCGCGGCCCTTCGCCATGTCGCCGCGCGGCTCGCTCGCGCGTCGCGCCGCGCGGCCGCCGCGACCGGATGCCGGGCGCCGCCGCCGCAGAAACGCGACGATCGCTGCCCGCCTGCGTCTCCGTGAAGCTGCTCGGCGGCATCGTCGTGCCCGGAATGCCGGACCTGGATGATGCGGATGATCTCGACGTCGCGTCGTGGCGCGGCGGAACTGACTGCGCAGCAGATCGATGCCCGGCACCATGTCGCCGTTCGGGACCGTGGCAGCCGGCGCAGCTCGATTGATAGTAGCCGCGAGCCGTTCTCGATGTCGGCCGGCGTGTAGCTGTGTTCCTGCGCGGCCACCGCCGCCGCGATCACGAGGCCGCGCAGCAGCACGATCTGCGCCGAGATCGCCTCATCACCTGGCCAGGAGTCGCTGACCTACGGCGTGTCGAAGGATGTCCTGCGGTATCTTACGCAGATTATGAAACTTCGGCAACTGGGATCGAGCGGACTCACCGTGTCGGCGATCGGCCTGGGCTGCATGGGCATGTCGCAGAGCTACGGCCACCCGGACGATGAGGAATCGATCCGGACGCATGCAGCGCGCGCTCGATCTCGGCGTGCACGTTGATCGACACGGCCGACGCCTACGGGAAGGCAGCGCCAACGAGCGGCTGGTCGGACAGGCGATCCGTGCGCGCCGCGCCGAGATCGTGCTGGCGAGCAAATTCGGACTCGTGCCGCCCGCCGGCGGCGGTGCCGCGCGACAGAAGTCGATGCGCGGCCCGAGCGCGTGCGCAGGCTGCTGCGAGCGCGAGTCTGCAGCGGCTCGGCGTCGACGTCGATCGATCTCTACTACCTGCACGCGGATCGATCCGAGCCGTGCCGATCGAGGAGACGGTCGGCGCGATGGCCGATCTCGTGCGCGAGGGCAAGGTCCGCTATCTCGGCCTCTCGGAAGCGGGCCGCGATCGCTGCGGCGCGCGCACCGAACGCACCCGATCGCCGCGCTGCAGAGCGAGTACTCGCTGTGGACGCGCGAGCCCGAGGCACGACGTGTTGCCGGCCTGCCGCGAGCTCGGGATCGGCTTCGTCCCGTTCAGCCCGCTGGGCCGCGGCTTCCTGACCGGCCACGGTCAAGCGACATCGACACGCTGAGCGCCAACGACGTTCGCCGAAAGATGCCGCGGTTCCAGGCCGGAGAACTCTCCCGCAGAACCTGACGCTGGTCGGATCGGCTTCAGAACCTGGCACGCGCGAAGGGCTGCTCGACCGGCGCAGCTCGCGCTGGCGTGGCTGCTGACGAAGGGACCCGACATCGTGCCGATCCCCGGAACCAAACGCGTCCGCTACGTCGGGAACGCCGCCGCGGTCGATCTGTCGCTGACGCCTGACGAGACCGCCGCTCGAGTCGGCCTTTCCGATCGGCGCTCGCCGCAGGCTGCGCTACCCGGCCGACAGCATGCGGCTGCTCGAGACAGAACAGACGCGTTGATCTGGAATCGCTACTTGATGTGCGCGAGGCTCTTTTCATTCTCCAGACAGACGGCGGGAAGCAGCTCGGTGTCGAGCACGATGGTGTGATTCAGCTTGACCGTCCATGGCGCGGGTAGGCCTTGGGATCGTCGACGCTGATCTCGATGTCGAGCCTGCCGTAGCTCACCCGCCTGAACCGCTCGGTGATCCTGGCGGCGTCGGTCATCGGGCTTCCGCTGCGATCCAGCCACGTACCGCCGTCCTTGACTCCGACCGTCTCCACGAGCAACGTGTCGCCGTCCCACCGTCGACCGAGTAGCCGTCGAACGTCGGCTGTTCAACCGCGGGAAGCGGCCGGCCATCGGTGAAGATCTGGCGGAACGACGTCTCCGCTTCCCCTCAGGATCAGGATGAGTCAGGCGTCTGCACGATTTTCCTCAGGAGCGCGGACGTATGCGACTTGACCACGCCGCCGGGCAGGCAGCGGGTGACGGGATCGTCTTTCCCGTTGTCCTTCGACCGCGTTTTCTTGGCCTCCGCGGCCCACGGCTGATATGGCAGAACCGCCTTTGAGGCTCCAGCCGATGTCGACGAATTCCTGACCGACTTCCATGTCGAAACAGCCTGGAGGCGGACACGGTCTGTTGTGCTCGATGTCCCAGATGCCTGGAGAGATCCGGTTTACCGTCAGGCGTCGCGCGGCGCAGACGCCCTCAATCCGGGCTTGCCGTCCCGGCGGTTCGCGGCACGCCCGCTGTCGGATACTTCAGCCATTGAGCGGACGCGTTCGTAGAGATCGCCGAACTGGAAGGCGAGGAGGAGGGATGGCGCGCCTGCATGGCGACCTCCGTGGCGGATTAGGGATTAGGGATCGGGATTAGCTAGTCGAATCCCTAACGCCCAAAATCCCTGAGGGCGTCAGAAGCCAACGTGACGCTGAACCGCGCGAACCGAGGCTGAAGGATCGTCGTCGGGTCGAGCCACGGAGCCGCCGTTCGGCTCAGCGTAGCTCGTATTCCGACTGGTACGCCGTCGCCTGGTTGCTGTTCAGCAGGTTGCCGAGATCCATGCCGATATTCGTGCGCGTGATGCTGGAACCGGACGATCTTCGCGAACCGCATGTCGATCTGGTTTCGGCGCGGCCCATACAGCCGATGGTCGGTGTCGAGCAGCGGCACGAGCGTGGTGCCGGTGGCGAGCGCGCCAGGCGGCAGACGGCCGAGGAGCTGCTGCACGACCGTGTTCGGCACGTGCCAGGTCGCGCCGTTCCCGATCATGCCGGTGCTGCGAGTTGGTGCTGAGAGCGATGCCCGGCTGCGAGCGCATCGTGGCCGCAATCAGCACATCGATCTTCGGAATCGTGTACGCGGCCGAGCCGCGAAGCGTCGTCAGGAACGGCTCCACGCTGTGGCAGTTCCGCGGGTCGGGACTGTCGATCAAGACGTGTGGTGGCGCAGTTGTCGGTCACGCCGCGCCCCGTGCTCGTGCCGACCTGAAGGTTCAGCTGGTTGCGCAGCCGCGCGTTCACCGTCACGTCCGACGCCGTGCCAGTAGTCGGTGCGCTCCGGACCGTAGTCCGTGGCGAGCGTGATGTAGTTCTGCGCGCCTCGAGCGGACGCCGCCGCCGTCATCGCGTAGATCGTAATCGGATAGCCGCCGCCGTTCGGGCAGCCGCGGATCGGACGGCGCGTTGATCGTCCATGGCTGCGTAGTCCGACGGACCGACGAGCTGGTTGTCGGTGACCGTGCCCTGGCCGCCCGTCCTTCGCGCCAGTCGGAAGTAGCGGCGGTTGTAGCCGACGTCGAGCGAGACGCGCGGCGATCAGCTCCTGCTGCAGGTTGACGCCCCACTGCCAGTCGTTCGGCCGGACGCCCCAGCCGTGCAGCGCCGCCGGATTGACCGAGCGCGATGTTGTTGCCCGTCTTGCCGAAGTTCAGGTTGTTGCCGGTGACCGAGCCGCACGTGTCTCGCGCCTGCCCGCTCTGCGCCGCCGGGTTGAGGATGTCGCAGTCGACCGCGAAGTTGCCGTTGTCGTCGGACCAGGTTCGCGGGCACGGTGGTGACGATCTTGCGTCGTCTGCGCCGGGTTGTTCAGCGTGTACCGGCTGTCGTTCGTCGCCGGCGCCAGATAGTGCCCGATGTTGAACTTGATGCGCCGTCTTGCCGTTGCCGAACACGTCGTAGGCGGCGCCGAAGCGCGGCGTGAGGTCGTTGAAGGCGTTGACCCCGTCCGTGCGCGGGAACGTGATCGGCGCGGCGTTGAACGCGCGAGCTGACGTCGGTGCCGTTGCCCTCGGCCGGGCTGAAGCTCCACGCGCGGTCGTAGCGCAGCGCGCGCCTGCAGCGTCAGCCGGTTGCGCGTCCACGTATCTTCGACATACACGGATGCCGTGTCCGGTGCGATCGGCGGCCTGCCACATCGGCAGCCGGTAGGTGAACTGATTCGGCGATGCGGTTCTGGAATCGGTAGGCGAGCAGCGAATCGTTGGTGACGATCATGCGTATTCGAGATCGATAGACGAACCCTGGTAGCCGACCTTGAAGCTGTGCGACCCGGTGACGTACGACATCGACGCGCGCCAGTTGTTCAGGATTCGCCCAGTTGTAGAAGTAGCTGTTCACCGCGCGATACGTGAAGTTCGCCGGATGGCCGTCGATGGCCGACTGCTCCGTCACCGGGATCAAGCCCATGGTCCCATCCGGCGGCGTCTGTCCAGGTCCGTTGTTGGTCCAGTACGCGAAGCGCGTGAAGCCGGCTTCGAACAGGATCTTGGTTGGTCACGGGCGCCGTCCACGTCGCCTGCGTGACGTAGTAGGAAGCTTGAAGTAGCCGGTGTTGCGCCTCCGGCGACTGCGTCGTCGATCCGAGCGCGATCCAGTCAGCGCCGCGCTGGCGGCATCCGTCGCCGCCCGGCGTCAGCGTCGAGCCCTCGCACCGCAGCTCGATACTCATGCGAGAACATGACGCGGTTCTTCGGCGTGACCTGCGCCGTGAGTCGGCCCTGGTAGATGTCGCGGCCCTGCACGTTGCGCGCCGCAATGGTCGTGTCCTTCAGGTAGTCCCAGTGCGCCGGGTCGAGCGCGAACTTGTTGGCGAAGATGCCTTCGACGCCCTGCGCGGTATCGAACTTGCGATAGCTGCCCCAGAACCACAGTCTTGTCGCTTCTTGATCGGCCCGCCGTACGAGGGATTGAAATCGTACGAGCGCGATGATGCCCGGGCCGCAGCGTGATCGGCGTCTGCAGGTTGCGCAGGTGATCGTCGAGGTTGTCGCCGCGCGACCAGTCTGCCGGCCGTGTTCAAGAACAGCTCTGCCCTGGAAGGTGTTGCCGCCCGTCCGCGGCACGAGATTCATCACCGGCCCGCCCGACGTCGGTGTCGCCCATGCCGCCGGCGACGACCACCGAGACTTCTTCGACGTTGTTCGCGTCGTAGGCGAGCGACGAGACGCCGCCGCCGTTGAACGAGGCGGCGACCACCATGCCGTTGATCGTCATGCGGCCTTCGTTCGTGCTGCCGCCTCTGCGCGGTGAAGAACGTCATCGTCGGCGAGTTGGCGACGCCATTGTTGTCGACGGTCACGCCGGGGATGGCGTTCAGGAGCGTAGCCGCATGGCGTGCGTGCCGGGGCAGGCTCTCGATGACGTCGCCCTTCAGCACGGTCTCGCGTTTGGCGCTCTGGACGTCCACGATGGGCGAGGCGCCGGTCACCGTGACGCTTTCTCGATTGCGCCGACGCGCATATCGATCGGGATCGCGTGCGCACGGCGGTGCCCAGCAGCTCGATGCCCTCGCGCACCACCTTGGTAACTTCCGGCCAGCGTGACGTTGACCGTAGTAGGTGCCCGGCGCGCAGATTGATGATTCGGTAGATGCCGCTCGTATCCGTCTCAGACGACTCGGGGCGCCAGCAATGCCGGGCCCACCGCTTCGACGGTGACACCGGGCAGCACCGCGCCGGAGTGTCCTTGACCAGTTCCCGGTGATCGACGCCTGCGCGAATGCCAGCCGGGGCACGGGAACACAGCCAGCGAGTAGCGCCAGTCTCTACCGCGTGCGCTCATCACCGTCCTCCTTCAGTCGCCGGAATTACAAATCCCTTACAACAAAGCAGGTTGTAGAGACGGCTGGCCGCTGTCAATGGACAAGGATTCCGGAAAATGGCCGAGATCCGGCGGGAAACCACAAAACCGGATCAAGAGGAGTCGTTCGGACGCGCCGGGCGGGCGGGTTATCTGGCCGACGGCTTTGCTGAACACTTCCGCCGCGTCAACCGGAACGTTCGTTTTGACGTCGCTCAGCTTCGCCGTATACCGGCCGTCGAGCCACGTGAACTTGTATTCGAAGGGAATTTCACGCCGCCCACGTCCCGATAGTCCGCGTAGTCGATCTGCGTCGGAATACGGCCGATCGGCGACGGCGTGTAACGGACCGAAGCCGGGACCGAGGAGGTCCCGACTTGTGGATCGAAATACAGCGTGGCGAGAAACCCTCTGTGGTCCATTGCCCTGCGACGACAAGAAAGTCGCGATCGCCGATGCCTCTGTCGTCGCCGCGCTCTCCATCCCGTCAGCGCCTGCTTGATCTGGCCCGGAAACAGACAACTGCGCCTCGAGCCTCGCCCCGTCCAGCTCGCCGCCGGTGAGCCGCATGCGTACGAGGAGCGCGCGCGGCGTCTTGATCCACCCGGTGCGGCCGTCGAAGATCCAGGTGCTGATGCCGCGCTCGGATGATCCTTGTGGGTGATCAGCGTGGTCCGCTGGTTCGGCGCCTTCGCGAAGATGCTGGACTCGGCGTTGCCGCCCAGCTCGCCGTAGCCGATGGCGCTGCCCGTCGCGACCACGCTCGTGATCCCGGCCAGCCGCTGCGCGCCGCCCGAGCGCCTGCAGGTATTTGTCGAGAATCTGGTCCGCAGCAGAGCCTCTCCCTGTCGCACCGTGTCGTCGTTGCTCGACATTCGGCGCGCGTCGATGCCACGAGTCGAGCGCGACGGTCGTCGAGGGACGTGATCACGGGCCGTGATGGCACGTCAGCAAGTCACGCGCTGCGACCGTTGAAGGCGGTGCGGTTGATCCGTGGCTCACCAGGTCCACCATCCGACGCGCCGTGTTTTTCCGCGGGTTGTCGACGACGAAATCCGCTGTCGGTGCCGCGCGTTCGGATGACAGTCGGCGCAGTCGAGACCCAGATCGGCCGGAGATGACGCCCATGCTGGCGATGAAGTCGTCGCGACGCTGAGATCCTGAGTCCCGCGGTCGTGACGTTCTTGAACGCTTGACCGGGTCGGTCTGCCCGCTGCCGGCGCCGCTTGACCTTGCGCCGACACGCGATTCACCGTGGCAGCACACGCCAGAGCACGCGACTCCAGCAATCGCGAGCGCCGACGGTCCGGGACTCTTCATGCGCCGCGCATCGTGGCTTGATCTGGCGACCCATTTCCACTCGGTATTAGGGCTCCAGTCAGGAGGCGCGGTCGATGGAAACGAGACTCCGTCATGTCGCGGGATGCGTGGTGGCTCTGCTCGTCGCGCTGCCGGCATTCGCGCAGTTCGGCCATCCGCTGAAGGGCGCGTGGAGTGGCGACTGGGGGCCGACCAAAGACAGCAGGCGCGCGTCCTTCTGAATTCCACTGGGACGGCAAAGAAATTACCGGAAAAATCAATCCAGGGAGGCGGATCGCCCTTCCGAAGGTGACGCTCGATGCGCCAACTGGATGGTGCACATCGAAGCCGAGGAAAAGATGCAGCGGCGGTGCGCCGGAGCTCCGCTACGTGATCGACGGCAAGCTCCGAGAACATCGGCTCGTATCAGCGCGTCTTGAGCGGAACGTGGACCGAGGGCGCGGTCAAAGGCACGTTCAGGGTAGTGGCGAAACTGAGGATCGAGTATCGGGTAATTTGGTAATCGGGACTTTATTGAGGATTGCTGACAATCGAGCTCAATTACCCGATTCGATATCAATTACCCGGGAAGATCGGATGGCCCGAGATCGTCAGCCGGTGCAGATGCTCTTGTTGTTCTCCTGGCAGATGTACTCGGTCGAGCTCGCCAGTCGGGTTCCAGCGTGATGTCCCAGCGGACGCGTGAACGGCTTCGGTATGCGCGCCCGGATCGTCGAAGCGATCGCCTCGTAGTGCAGCGTGTTCTTGTCCGGCCGCGAGAATTTCTCGACGATGTGCAGCATGTCGCGTGTGCGGATGGCCGAAGTAGTCCATCCACGTCTGCTTCGTTGAATCCCACCACGTCGACAACCAGCGTGTCGCCCTCCCAGCGCCCCACGGAGTGACCGAGGTAGGTCGGATTGAGATCGTCCCCTTCGCGGGATGTGGCCGCCCGTCCATGTAGATCTCACGCCAGACGTGCGTCGCGCCCTCGAAGATCATGATGATGCGCTTCTGCTCCGGCAGCTGAATGATTCTCCATCGGATACGGCGTCGCCATCATGCGCGGACCGCCGGGCGCAGACAGTAGCCTTCGGGGTCGTATGCTTCGGACTGGTTTGTCGAGTTGTAGTCGTAGAACGGCCGCGGCCCACGGCTGGAACGGCACCTGGGGCTCGGACTTCGACCCGCCGCGGCCGCGACCGACGTGCCTTCGCCGCCGCCCAGCGCATGTCGCCGTCGCGCGCCGGCGCACCGCGCCCGCGACCGACGCGGCGGGTGTCTTTCAACGTCGTCCCCGTCTTCCTCGACGACGCGCTCGCCCATGTTAGTGATGCAGGGAACGTTCCAGACGCCCTGTTCGCCCGCCACGCGCCCAAGGTTCGACGGTGCCGTCGGCGAGGCCGCGGCGTCGGCGGCGGCGGACCGGATGGGCCCTCCTCGCCCTCGTCCAGCCAGTGCGCCGGATTGTGGAGCAGGCGGCTGCGCCGCGACGCCCAGAACGTCGTGAACCCAATCGCGGTCGCGCAGACGACTGCGCCAATCGGACGCATGTCGCACGGCGTCCTCCTGAAATCCACGTTCAGCGCTGCTGACCGGGCGTCTGCGTCTGACTCGATGCGGCAAACAGGCGCTGACCCGTGGCATCGAGCGACGACGACGACGCGCGTTGCCGACGTTGGTGCCGTCCTTCGCTGCGCTGCCCTCGACCGTCACGGCATCGCCGACCTTGAGCGTGTTGCGCGTCCAGCCCTGCCGCATCAGGCCATTGGGGCTGCCTGCATCTCCATGCCCCAGTTGACGACCTTGCCGTCGGTAGCCGCCACGTCAGGTAGAGGTAGGTGTGGATTTTGCCACTCGATTTTCGTGACGATGCCCTTCAGGGTGAGGGGCCTTGCTCGCATCGAACTTCCGCCGCAAAGGAGTGGTGGGCGGGGACCGAACCGGTGCCCACGATCATTCCGACGAGGGCCGCGAACGCCGCAAACTTCGTCCTCATCACGAACCTCCAGCCTAACCGTGCAACGAGGGGACGGATCCTGCTCCCGATCGCGTATTGTCGGAGTCAAACGGGAATTGTCAATTGATCGCCGCGAGTTCGAGAAGGTCAGCGGCCGCGGCCCGCTGCCCGCTCTCTGCGCCTTGTCGAGCCGCTCCTGGATAGCGCGATCGAATTTCGAGCGAGCGGCTTGTCGCCGGGATACCAGTATCCGAGATGACAGTTCTCGCACGCCTGGTCGAGGTTGTCGCCGGCCTCCCAGAGCTCGCTGACCTTCTTCTGTTTGACGATCTCCATCACTTCCAGTCCGACGTTTCGCAGGGCTTCGATCTTGGCGTTCCACAGGACCGGATCGGCCTCGAGCTTGGCCTTGATTTGCGCTCGGCGACAGTTCCGGTCGCCCCGGGTCCGCCGGCTGTTGTTCTCGTCGCCCGGAGGCGCGAAGGGGCGCGCGGATCTTCAGAGATACCACGCCCTCGGCGATCGTGACGGGCTCAATGCGGGATTTTCTCCCAGTCTTTGTCCGTCCTCGGCACAGTCTCGACCGTGCCGTGCGGGGCTCATCACGACCTTCACCGCGTCGAAGATGAAATCGGACGCGGGATCGATCATGTCGCGCATCAGCTCTTTGACCGACACGACCGGCTTGAGGTCGCCCCACAACTGCTGCGGCGACACTGGCGCCGGAAGCGCGGGCGCGCTCTGCGGCGGTGCCAGGCTTGGGGAGGAACAGGCGGAAAGTATCAGGCAGATAAGGCAGGTAAGGCAGGTAAGGCGGGTCGGGCGGCGGGGCGTTCTTGCCTGCCCCACCTGCCCCACCTGCCATGCCTGCCCAACGCGATCACTTAGCGGCTTTCAACTGATCGAGCTGCCGCTTCAGCTGCTGATTGTTCCGGATCGAGGCTGCACGGCCTTCTCGGCATCTTGATCTGGTTCGCCCTTGTCGTTCTTCTTCGCGATGCGCCACTGGCGGCGTAGCGTCGGCGCGTGGGTCGCGTCGAGCTCGGCATTTGCCATGCGGACCGGTCAGCGCATCGTCCGCCTTGTCCGTGTTAATCGGTGTCGTCGCGTACGCCACGAGCGCGTTCTCGTTGTAGTCGAGCGCCTGCTTTCGCGCGCTCCTTATACTTGCTGGACAGCCACGGCGGCGCCACCCTTGGCCAGCGCGTCGGCCAGCGCGACGTCGGTCACTTTGGGAACAGCCATGCCGCGATGGCAGGTCGCGCAGCGCAGCGCGCATCTGCGCGGCCGGCTTGCCGGTGACCTCCGGCATCTTCCCGTGATCTCGCGCGACATCAGGATCATGCGACGCGCGACGTCTCTTCTTCGGATTCGCGTCGGAGGCGAAGTCCCACTGCGGCGCACATGCCAGCAGTGGCAGTACTGCAGCCGCCCTGACGACGCACAGCTGCCGCACGAAGCCTTGCATCGTCGTAATGAGTTCCGGGCGCGCGATATCTTTCGGGTAGATCTGGTTGGATCGTGCAGCGGCGGCGGTTGCCGTCCGCCGCGGCCGCGCGCGCCGGCGACCACGCGCTGCCGCGGCAGCCAGCGACGACACGATGAGACCGAACCCAGCAAAACAGGCGAACTAGGCGTTTTCATGAACTCTCCCTCTCGATGTTGCTATTTGCCGCTCATGATGCGGGCGAGCAGCGGGATGTCCTTCGGCTTCCGGCGACACGGGCAGGCTCTTGATGTACGCCCACACGTCTACCAGCTGGGCGTCGGACAGCAGCTTGGTCGAATACGCCGGCATCTGGGGCCGGGGCGGGTTGCGCGATGTAGGCCGTGAAGCGCGCCGCGTTCATCGGCAACGGCACGAGCCGCGCGCCACGCTGCCGTGGCCGTCGTAGCTGTGGCAGGCGTAGCAGCTGTAGCGCATGCGTGCAGATCTTTGCCGGTCTGCGCGTTCCCGCGTCGGCGCCGGTTGGTCTGCGCGTGTCTGGCCGTGATCCGACGCCCCACAAGAGAGCAAAGACCGCGAGGACCGCAAAGAAACTCTTCATAGCAATCCCAAATCCCTAATCCCTGAACTAATCCCTACCCCTAACCCTGATCTCAGCCGCGGCTGCGTGACGACGTCGAGCAACGCCGGCTCGCCCTTCTTCACGCGCTCGAGCGCGCGTTTGATCGCCGGCGCGAGATCCTTCGGGATTCGGCAATCGGTCCTTCGCCGTACATCCCATAGGCCTGCGCCATCTTCGCGTAGTCGATGTTCGGGTCGCTGAGCGTCGTGCCGATGTGCGCGCCGATCGGCGCCGCGGATTGCGGCGGCTCGCCATCTGCTGGATGAACATCACCTCCTGGTGATACGCGCGGTTGTTGTGCATCACGGTCAGCAGCGGGATCTGATGGTGGCACGCGGTCCACAGCACGCCCGGGCGCGTAGTTCAGATCGCCGTCGGTCTGGATGTTGATCGACAGCCGGCCGTGCTTGCGATTGGCGAGCGCCGCGCCGACCGGCCGCGCGGCGCGCCGTAGCCCATCGCGCCGGCGCCCTGCCCGCCGATGTAGTGATAGTGCTTGTCGATGTTCCACAGGCGGCCCGGCCAGCCGCTGATGAATCCCTGCCACGACACCAGCGACCAGTCGTCGTGCTGAATCTGCGTCCCAGAGCTCGCGCAGCACAGGCGCGCCAGGCTGACCGGGCTCGAGTCCCAGCCGTAGCGCCGCCGTCTTCCATCGCCGCGCACGCGCCTGCTGATGCAGTCTCGGCGAGCTTGCGCCGCGCTCCTGCGAGCGCGCGCTGGCGATCCGCGCGTCAGCTGGCGCTTCACCTCGTCGATGAGCAGCGGCAGCGTCGCCTCGGCGTCGGCCGCCATGACGATGTCGGCGTCCGCCATGTGCTGGAAGTCCTGCAGGTTGCTCTTGATGAACAGCTCGAGCGACGAGATGTTGATCGTCTTCGCATTGGCCGCGCGCTGCGTCGGCGATGAATCCGGTCCGCCGCCGCCCTGCGACTTCGAGGTTGAGGATGACGTCGGCTGCCGCCGCGCCGCCGCTGCCGGCCAGCGGATGACGCGACGGGAAGTTCACGCGATCGCCGCCGCCGTTGACCGGCGCCTGCAGCAGCTCGGCGAGCTCGACGAGCAGCGTCATGCCCGTTCGGCGTCCGCGCCGCGCCGGCCAGCATTGATGCGCGGATTCTCCGCCGCGACGAGCAGCCGCGCCGTCTCGCGCACTGCGTCCGGGTCGCCGACCGGAGGCGCCGGCATCGTGAGCCGCGGGATGCGCGGCGGCGTCGCCAGTAGCGGGCGTTCCTGCATGTCGTGATCGATGCACGATCAGGACCGGCTCCATCGGCGGCGTCATCGCGATCTTGTACGCGCGCACCGCCGATTCCGGCGAACGCGCCGAGCGACGCCGGCTGATCGTCCCACTTCACGTAGTCGCGGACGATCGAGCGCCATGTCCTGCGCGCTGTGATACGAGTTGACGCCGTTGGTCCGCGTCGCGCGGCGTCGAGCCAGTTGCCGGCGATGATGAACACCGGCACGCGATCGGCGTACGCGTTGTAGATCGCCATCGACGCGTGCTGCAGGCCGATGTTGCCGTGCACGAGCGCGAGCATCGGCTTGCCTTCGATCTTCGGCGTAGCCGTGCGCCATCGCGACCGACGACTCCTCGTGGCAGCACGTCAGCAGCTCCGGCATCGTGTTGCTCGCCGTAGTTGATGATCGATTCGTGCAGGCCCTCGAAGCTCGATGCCCGGATTCGGCCGCGACGTACTCGAAGCCGAGGCTCTTGAGCACGTCGACCATGAAGTCCGGACGCGGGATGCTCGATGACCCGCGGGTTTTCGCGCGCCGGCGGCGGCAGCCTCGTGTCGGCGGCGAGCTGTCGCGTTTCAGGTGACGGCGGGAACCGATCGGCTGTTGCTGAGGCCCCGGCTGCGGCGCACTCGCCGCCGGCGCGCGCTTTCGCAACGAGCGCGCCGGCTGCGCCGACTGCCGCCCCTGTCAGGAATCGACGGCGATCGACGGCCGGCCTGCTGTTCGCCATACGGGCCCATCAATGTTGCCGGAGTCTCACTCCTGTCGGAGTCTTTGCGGCCAGCCTCGCGGAACGGCACCAGGTTACAATTCGCGACACGGTCGGGGTCGGGTCCTCGACTCTCATCTAGCCAGGTCGCACCGCCATTGCTCGCCGCCAGAGCGCGCGAGCTACGGCGTGGCAGGCCGACCGCGGACGAACCCGACCGGGCGTCGATAGATGACGAAGAGACTGCTGGCCATCGGGTGCCGTCACCGCTGCTTTTGTCTGTCCGCGGTGCGTGGGCAGACGGCACGTCCCGCGACCGTTCAGCCGCCACGCCGCGCCGTACATGCGCACGCGCCGCCATCCCGCGAACACACAGCCGTCAGCCGCCGCTCAGCGCGCGCTGCTCGACCGCTACTGCGTCGGCTGTCATAGCCAGCAGGCGCGAAGACCGCCGGACAGGAACCCGCGCGCAAGCTGACGCTCGACGATCTCGATCCGGGACGCGTGAGCGAGCATCCGCGCCAAATGGGAGCTCGTGGTGCGGAAGCTGCGGGCCGGCATGTGCCGCCCGCTCAGTCGCGGCGGCCCGGATAAGGCGTCATGACGGCTTCATCACCTATCTCGAAGAACGAGACTCGATCGCACGGCAGCCGCGACGTGCGCCGCCGCCCGGACTCCATCGGCTGAATCGCACGGAGTACGCCAACGTCGGTGCGCGACATCCTCGACCTCGATATCGATCCGGCTGCAGCATACTGCCGTCGGACGATTCGACGCACGGCTTCGACAACATCGCCGGCGCGCTCGGCATTTCGTCGACGCTGGTCGAAGCGTACGTCTGCGGCCGCCGGAAAGATCAGCCGGCCTGGCGATCGGTCGAGCCGACGACGCCGGCACTCGTCGTCTACCGCACGCCCGAGGACACGTCGCAGGACTACCACATCGAAGGGCTGCCGTTCGGGACCGCGCGGGGGCATGCTCGTCAAGCACGTGTTCCCGTCGGATGGCGAGTATCACCGTCACCGTCACGCCCGATTTTCGGCGACAACATGTCGCCGACCGGGTTCGGGTCGGTTCCCTGCGAAGCTCGAAGTCGCTGCTCGACGGCGAGCGCCTGCAGGTCGTGGACTGGATCGGCAGCCGCGCGCCATCGGCAGCGCCGCAAGCCAATTGTCAGGGCGATGCCGCCTCGAGGCCGCAGCGCGGCGCGGCGCGGCGCCGGCGGCGGACGCGGCGCAGCGGCGGGCGGAGCGCGCAGCCGGGCCTCAAGGCGGCGGACAGCGGGACCCGAAGCGTTTTCGGCGGCCGGGCGGCACGCCGATGCGCGGCGCGCTTCAGCGACCACGGCCGGTGCGCCACTGGATCGGCGCCACCTTCCTCGCCACGAATTTCGCGCCGGTGCTGGACCTCGATCGGCACTTCATGCGCGACACGGTGCAGACCGGGCCGACGCCGGGATTCGACGTTCTTCCCCACGTCGGCACGGTGCGCATCGAAGGCCCGTTCAACGCCGCCGCCCGCCGAAGGAATCGCCGATGCCGCGCGCAGCGCATTTTCGCGTGCCGCCCGGCCGGCGCCGCGGACGAGGCAGCCTGCGCTGCGCCAAGATCGTGACGAAGCCTCGCCGACGCGTGCGTTCAGACGTCCGGCCTCCAGCGCCGACGTCCAATGCGCTTGATGGACGTTCTACCAGGCGGGCCGCAAGGAAGGCGACTTCGAGCACGGCGTCGGACATGGTGCTGGCGCGCGTGCTGGCCGATCCGCGAGTTCATCTATCGCATCGAAACCGAGCCGGCGGCGGCCAGGCCGGAACCAGCCGCTATCGCATCACGCGATCTCGAGCTCGCGTCGCGATTGTCGCTTCTTCCTCTGGAGCAGCGTCCCGGACGACGAGCTGCATTACCGTCGCGCGAGCCAGGGCCGAGCTCAAGGATCCGGTCGTTCTCGAGCGGCAGGTGCGCCGCATGCTGAAGGACTCGCGCGCCCAGGCGCTGCACCGCCAACTTCGCGGGGCAGTGGCTGAACCTGCGCGGCCTGCAGAGCGTCGGGCCCTCTGCCGCATGGTCTATCCGGACTTCGACGATCCGCTGCGCCAGGCGATGCGCCGCGAAGTCGAGCTGCTGTTCGACAGCATCGTTCGCGAAGACCGCAGCGTGATGGATCTGCTGGCGGCCGACTACACGTTCGTCAACGAGCGTCTGGCCAAGCACTACGGCATCCCGAACATCTACGGCAGCCAGTTCCGCCGCGTGACGCTCGGCGCCGACATGGACGCGCGCCGCGGCCTGCTCGGCAAGGGCGCGTTCCTGACGACGACATCGAAGCCGCGAGACGCACGTCGCCGGTCACGCGCGGCAAATGGATCATGGCGCAACATCCTCGGCGTGAGTCCGCCGGATCCGCCAGCCCGACGTGCCGCCGCTTCCGCCGCGCATCGGCGACGCCTGCCGGGAACACCTCCGAGCCGACGATGCGCCAGAAGATGCTGGCCCATCGCGTGCGGCACGATTGCATCAGTGCCACAGCCTGATGGATCCGATCGGGTTCTCGCTCGAGAACTTCGATGGGGATCGGTCTCTCTGGCGCGCCACTGATGGCGACAACGGCGGTCGACGCGACCGGGCAGCTCTACGACGGCACGAGGATCGACGGCCCTGGTTGCGCTGCGCGAATGGCTCAGCAGACGTATTCCACACAGTTCGTCCAGGGTCGTGGCGGAAAAACTGCTGATACTACGCGCTCGGCCGCGGCGTCGAGCGATCCGGACATGCCGCTGGTGCGGGCGCTCGCGCGCGACGCGAGCCGCAACGAGAATCGCTTCTCGGCGCTCGTCGTCGGCATCGTGAAGAGCAAGCCGTTTCAGATGAACACGAAGGTTGCCGATCCGCCGGCGACCAACACCGTCGGCAACCCGCCGCGCGAGACCGAAGCAAGGAGCGAAGTAGTTCTATGTTCATTACGAAAGGCATTCCGCGCCGCACGTTCTTGAAGAGCGCCGGCTGCAGCGGCGCTGCACGCTCTCGACGCCATCTGCTGCCGGCGACGTCGGTGCATTGCGCGGCGGCCGCAAGCGGTGACGCCTGCCGCGGATTCAGTCGGGGTACTTCTTCCCGCACGGCATGCCGCCCGGATACTGCCGGGGCGGTGCGCGGGAGGCCCGCTCACGAAGCTGCCCTTCACTCGCGGAGTCAGCTCAGAAGAAAGGTGAAGGACCGGACGCTGGTCAGTCATGAGCGGGGCTCTGGTCGAAGTCGGCCATGGAGCTGCCCGAGAGGGACCACCGGCTCCGACCACTGGGTCGCGGCGGCGGCAGCCCCTGGCCGGGATCGGGCCGTGCGCGAGACCTGCCGGCTCGGATGCATGACCTGGAAGTCGGAAGCCACGACGATATCGATCAGCTCGTCTTGCCTGCAGAAGATCGGCTTGCGGACACGCTAAGCTCTGTCGCTACGCGAGTCGCCTGCGAAGATCCGAACTCGGGCTCGAGGCAGCTGCGGCGAAGGCTGCAAGCTGCTCGTATATGCCAACTCGATTTCCTGGATCGAGGCTGCACGACCCCGCCCAGCGAGACCGTACGTGCACACGGAGTTCCTGCTCCCGGATGGAGCTCAATCCGCAAGAACGTGTTTCGAACGCCTGTTTCAGCGGCGGCGCAACCCCGGAAGAAGGCTGGGCGGCGCCGCCATCGCGTCTGCGAACCGCAGCATCCTCGGTTCGATCCTCGGCCAGCTGGCTACAGTCTCAACGAGGAGCTCGGCGCGTCTGGATCGCCGCTTCACGCGATCAACGCCAGTTCTGCGGACGAAGTTCGCGAAATCGACGCGCATCCAGCAACGTACAGTAA
>ERZ1370068.1309-contig-112_pt1 | contig 67090 bp, 72 predicted proteins | sample MGYA00561227_ERZ1370068 | MGnify/ENA primary metagenome ERZ1370068 (study PRJEB38410, sample SAMEA6850437) | metagenome | study: Metagenomic assessment of the ecological functions of the soil: analysis of the soil microbiota associated with the... | reverse complement strand
TGACGGCGGGCGCCGTCAGGGCTAGGGCTCGCGGGAGCGTCCTCCTGCGCCGGCTTGCTCTTGCGACGCCGAGGGCTAATCTGGCCACCGGCTGATGAGGTGTCAGAGCTGCAGTCACGAGAACCCGCCCGGCCAGAAGTTCTGTGGTGAGTGCGGTACGCGTCTCGAGGTTGCGTGCGCGGCCTGCCAGACTCGCAACCCACCCGGGCAGAAGTTCTGCGGCGAGTGCGGCGCCCCGCTCGATGGCGCGCCCCCGCTCGGCTCCTACCGAGCCGTTGCGTCATCACGCCCCGACCGCTTCGCATCGCCCCAGGACTACACCCCCAAGCATCTCGCCGAGAAGATCCTGACCTCGCGCGCGCGCCCTGGAGGGCGAGCGCAAGATCGTCACGGTGATGTTCGCCGACGTGATCGGGATTCACCAACATGTCGGAGCGGCTCGACCCCGAGGAGGTCCACCACATCATGGACCGCGCGTTCGAGGTGATCCTCCGCGCCGTGCATCGCTATGAGGGCACGATCAACCAGTTCCTCGGCGACGGCGTCATGGCGCTCTTCGGCGCGCCCATCGCGCACGAGGACCACGTTCATCGGGCGCTCCGTGCCGCCCTCGACATCCAGAGAGCGCTGATCCCGCTGACCGACGACGTCCGCCGCGCTCACGGCGCGGAGTTTCGCATGCGCATGGGCCTCAACACCGGCCTCGTCGTGGTGGGCGCCATCGGCAGCGACCTCCGGATGGATTACACCGCGGTCGGAGACACGACGAACCTCGCCGCGCGTCTCATGGCGCTGGCCGCCCCGGTCAGATCGTCGTCAGCGATGGCCCGCGGCGCGTTCGCGGCCGATCCTTCACGTTCGAGGACCTCGGCGAGCACGCTCTCAAAGGGCAAGACCGAGCCGGTTCGCGCCTGGGCCCTGACCGGCGCCGTCCAGCAACTCACGCGCCTCGAGGTCTCGCGCGAGCGGAGCCTGACGCCGCTCGTGGGCCGCGCGGCGGAGCTGGGACGCTCTGGTCGACGCCTTCCAGCGCACCGACGACGGCCACGGCGCGGTCGTATATCTGGTCGGCGAACCCGGCGCCGGGAAGTCGCGCCTTCTTTACGAGTTCTTGCGTGGCCTCGACGACACGATGGTGCTCGAGCTGGAGACGATCTGTGTCTCGTACGGCCGCACGATTCCCTATCGCCCTGTCGTCGAGCTCCTTCGCCGCTACCTGAACCTGACCGAGAGCATGGCCGCCGACGAGATCCGCGCGCGCAGCGCAGGAGTGCCTCGCGCGTCTCGATCTCGAGGATGAGGAGCGCCTCACGCTGCTCGCGCACTTCCTCGGCGTCTCCGCGCCGGCCGAGTTTCACGCGCGTCTCCGCCGCCGAGCTGAAGGAGCGGACGCGCGATCTCCTGTGCGAGGTGTTCGTCCGTGCCAGCGCCGCGGCCATGCTCGTGCTGGTGGTCGAGAACGTGCACTGGGCCGACGCCAGCTCGCTGGAGATCCTCGCGCACCTGGCGCGCGCCGTCACGCACCATCGGATCCTGATGGCGCTGACGGCCCGGCCGGGCTTTGCGGCGCCGTGGCTGGAGCCTCCGATGGCGGACCGAATCGATCTCGGAAGTCCTCGGCCTCGGCGACATGCAGGCCATGATCGGTACCCCTGCTCGGCGCCGGCACCATTGCGCCCTCGCTGCTCGGGCTGCTCGTCGACAAGGGGGCGGGGAGCCCGCCTGTATGTCGAGAGAGCTGGTCCTGCAGCTGCGCGAGACGGGCGGCATCCTCGTCGAGGACGGCGCGGCCCGCCTGGGAAGCCCTGACGTGCGCATACCGGCCACCATCCAGGACATCATCGCAGCCCGGGTGGACCGGCTGGAGTCTGTGCTGAAGGTCGTGCTGCAGGGCGCTGCGGTCATCGGTCGGCGCTTCGGCGTTTCACTGCTCTCCCAGGTGGTCGATACGCCACCGGAACGACACCGGCCGCCGACTGCAACGCTGCACGGCTCCGACTTCGTGTTTCCGAGCGCAGACGATCCCGGGATGATGTACAGCTTCAAGCACGCGCTCACGCAGGATGTGATCTATGGCGGGCTACTGGAGCGTCGCCGCCGCCAGTACCATCGCGCGGCGGCGCTCGGTCTCGAGCAGCTTTATGCCGGGAACGTGGACGAGGTCGTCGAGCTGCTCGTCTACCACTTCGGGCGCAGCGGCGACGACGACAAGGCCGTCGACTATGGCTTGGCCGCGGCCGAGAAGGCCCAGCGCCGGTGGGCCAACATCGAGGCCCTGGCCTTCTTCGAGGAAGCCATCAAGCGCCTGGCCTCCATGCCCGACACCCCGGTGAACCGCTTGCGCCGTATCGACGCCGTCGTGAAGCAGGCCGAGCTGATGTTTGCTCTCGGCCGGCACGCCGAGCACGTCCAGGCTCTCAGCGCGATCGAAGAGATCGTCGACGCCACTGCCGATGCCCCGCGCAAGGCCGCCTGGTACTACTGGACCGGATTTCTGCACAGCCTGACCGGAGCCCGCCCCGACGTCTCGATCGAGTACTGCCGGAGGGCAGTGGAGATCGCCGAGCAAGCCGGTCTCGACGAGATCCGAGCCTCCGCCGACTCCTGCCTCGGGCAGGTGTACTGCTTACCGCTGGTCGCCTGCGCGACGCGCTCGACGCCGGCGAGCGCGCGCTCGCAGTGTTCGAGGCGCACGGTAACGTCTGGTGGGCATGCCGGACGCTGTGGGGCCTCAGCCTCACCGCCATCCCGATGGGGGACTGGCCGCGCAGCCTCGATTACTGCCGCCGCGCGCTCGCCTACGGTGAGAAGGTCAACGATCGGCGGCTCCTGGTGGTCGGCTGGTGGCGTAGCGGATGGACACACATCCAGCGCGGCGACGCCGCTGCCGGAATCGCGTGCTGTCAGAAGGCGCTCGACCTCTCGCCCAGCCCGTACGATGCGGCGATGACCAGGGCGGCCATGGGTTACGGGCTCGTCAAGCTCGACCGGATGGACGAGGGCATCGCGATGCTCACGGACGCCGTCGACTGGTTCGAGCGGTCGCGGCTGACCTTCACGCGCGCCTGGTATGCGATTTGGCTCGCCGACAGCCACCTGCGCCGAGGTGACGCCGCGAGCGCGCGCGCCTCGCCGAGGAGGTGCTCGCCAAGAGCCGCGAATCCGGCTACCGATACTTCGAAGGTCTCGCCGAGCGCCTGCTCGGTACCGCGCTGCTCGCCGAGGATAGCGCCGGCGCCGTCCGTCACCTCGACGCGGCGCTGGCCATCCTCGACGAGGCGGGGGTGCGCAACGACGTCGCCAAGATCTTCGTCGCCCAGGCCGCGGTCCGGCGGGCCGAGCGGGACGTGGCCGGTGCTCGCCGCGCGCCCTCGAGCGGGCGCTGACGGTCTTTCGAGGAGCTCGGAACTCTCGACGAGCCTGGTCAAGTCCGTGCGCTCCTGGCGCAGCTTGCCTGATCGTGGTGCGCACTCTGGCCGATTTTTTGACGGCTGTGGCGATCGGCATGAGCTATCTTTGACAGCCTCGCGATCGGATCCTACGATGCCTTCGCGGTTCATTTGGGAACGAACGGACCTGGATCGGCGTTGCGGCTACTGAGGAGACCTATGCACATCATCGAGCATTGTTCACGGCGCGCGAGTCGTCTGTTGCTTGGCGCGCTCGCCCTCTTGTTGGTCACGGTCTCCCTTCCGGGCGCGTGCGCTCGCGGCGACCGCCGACGACACGTTCGCGGGGGCCGTCCTCCCGCACAGTCCCCGTCGGGATTCCGGCTGCGAACTGTCAGACCGTCGGGCCCGCGCTCGCGCTCGTGCAGACGTCGAAGCTGAACGTGGCCCAGAGCGTGATCAACGGGCAGCCCCTACTGCTCGTCACCGAGCTGCTTCTCGTCGAAGGCCTCCGACCGCGCGGTTCTCTACTTTCTCAGCCCGACCACCGGCGCCGTCGTCGCGACGCTCCAGACCACGAAGAGCGGCAAGGCGTTTGCGCCGGGCAACGGCTGGGCGCGGCCTCGTCTCCTCGCGCCGGATCGCGGCGTGCTCTTCGGCTGCGGCGACAACGGTGAGCTGTACTCCATCGACTACAGCGTGTTCTCCCTGACCCCCGACGGCACGGTGACGGTCGTGCCGAAGCCCGCGCGGCGCCACGAGCTGCTCCGGCCTTGCTTGGGACGCGAGCAACAAGACGCTCTACCAGAGCACGGGCACGACCATCTTTCACTTCAACACGGTGGGCGCCTCGCAGAACCCGGCGAGCTTCTTGGCCCCGCCCGGTTGCTCGGTCAAGGGTCTCGCCGTCGCGGGCGGCGTGCTGGAGATCGCCTGCACCAACAGCACCTCGATGCTCCGTGTGGACAAGATCACCGGCTCGGCGCTCGCCGATCACGGCACGGTTGCATTCAGTAGCAACGGCGCGCTCGCCGACCTCGAGTGCGACCCGGTCACGTTTGCCGGCGCCAACGTCGACGCGGTGTGGTCGAAGATCGTCCCGACCAATCAGATGCAGGCGTTCCGCGTTCCCGGCGGTACCTGCGGGCTGCCGCCGACCGCGAAGGTCTTCGCGCCGGCTGCCTGCCCCGATCGCGCCGCTCGGCGTGATCGACCCCTACCGCACCACCATCAACGGTATTCCAGCGGTGCCGAAGGACTACCGACGGCGACGGGCTGTGGGACTGCTGGGAGACGCGGGCCCGCTGGACCGACGGTCTGCCGCGGGATCGACTTCAACGGCGACGGTGATTCGCGACGCGATCTTAGTGTGTCGACTCCGACCTCAATGGCAGCTTCAACGTCGCGCACCGAGTGCGCGAGCCCGACCCTCAAAGACGTCTTCGTCGAGATCGACTACATGACCGGCGACGCGACGCACCCGCAAGGCCATCCGCCCGATCTTCAAGCGCTCGCCAACGTTCAGGCGGCCTTCGCCGCCGCGCCGGTGGACGTGCCGAACGGGATCCGTGTGCACTTCCAGGTCGACGACGCGATCCCCCACACGACCCTGACCGCGTTGGTGCCCTGCACGAGCGCGCCCGGCTCGAGCGACGCCGACTTCGACACGCTGCGGGCCAGTTGGTTCGGCACGGGCGCCGAGCGCAACAGCGGCAACGCCAACACGGCGTTCGCGAAGCGCTACGGCTTCCGCTACATGATCTTCGCCCACAGCCTCGTAGGCACCGGCGCCTCGGGCTGCGCCGGAGCTGCCCGGCGACGACGCCGTCATCGCGCTGGCCGGCTTCGGGCCCACCGATCCCACGAATCCGTACTTCCAGCGCGGTACCACCGATGAGCAGGCTGGCACCGTCATGCACGAGCTGGGTCACAACCTGGGCCTACGCCACGGGGGCGGCGACAACGTCAACTGCAAGCCGAACTACTACAGCGTCATGAGCTACAGCCGGCAGCTGCCGGACTTTCTCTCGCCGCGTCCGCTCGACTATTCGCGCGGTGCCCAGCCGACGCTGAACGAGAGCGCGCTGTCGGAGGGCGGCGGCGTCGGCGACATCACGAATTTCCCGTTCATCAACGGCAGCCGCACGACGTACAGCACGAGCGCCACCATCACCATGCAGATCGCCCAGCTGGGCACCTTCTGCACCTCCGGCTCGAGGCAGTGCACGAATTTCGGGACCGGGATCGACTGGAATCACGACGGCAGCCGTCGGCGGCACGGTTGTATCTGACGTCAACAAGTATCTGGCCGCCGGCTGCGACGCAGACCGGCACGACGCTCGTCGGCTACGACGACTGGCAGAATCTGCAGTACAACGCGCGGGCCAGCCTCGAGTTTGGCTCGGGCGCCCGCGCCGAGAACCTCACCGAGCTACGTGACAAGGACGCTCAACAGGCGCAGGCGTCCTTCGACGCCGCGGATGTCGACCAAGGACGGAACGCCCGATGCGTTCGGATGCGGCAGCACTCAGCGCCCGCTGCGCGATCGACATCAAGCCCGGCTCCAATCCCAAGGTGCTGAGCAAGGGCAACAATGCCAACGTGCAGGTGGCGATCCTGAGCTCGGCCACGTTCAACGCCGTGGACCAGACCATCCGGGAGACGCTCACGCTCAACGGAGTCGGGGTGAAGCTGAACAGCCAGAATCGGGGACGTGCAGCGCCGTGAGCATCACTCCGGGGCGGGCTCGACCTGCTCTGCCAGTTCCCGTGCTGTTCGCGTTGCCGCTGGGCGGCAACAAGCGGCGTCCTCGAGGGCGCCACGTTCCGGAGCGCCGGCTGCCTCAACACCGGGTGCCCGACGACTCAGATCCGGGCCCAGGACTTCATCATCGTGGTGAAGTAGCGCGCGTCACGAGATCGACAACCATCGAACCGAGGAGAAGCGACATCATGAGCAAGATCATCATCGCGGCGACACTGGCCGCCACCCTGTGCCTCCTCTTCGTCTCGCCGGCTGCCCACGCCGGGGGCGGCATGGGAACTGGGTCAGGGCCACGACGTGCCGCCTGATCCTCAACGGCAGCCAGAATCAGCCCCAGATCGTCGAGCGTGAGCCGATCAATTTCGCGAGCAACGACGTCGTGAAGGTCAACGCGCTCGTCCTGCTCTGCGACCTGCCGGCCGATCGGCGTGACCCAGAATTTCGTGCGCCGCCAACCGGGACACCCATTCCGGCAGGCGCAGCAGAACGCGGTGGCCTGCTATACGGTCAGCCGGAGCTGACTCCGCGAGGATCCTGACGACTGTTCGCGACCCCTTCACGACATGTGAATTCGGTTGGAACGGCGTCGAGCACGTCGCCTCGGAGCGATCCAGCTCCTGTGCGTGCCGGCCGCGACGACGAACCCCTAAGCCTCGGCCTCCTCGCCAGTGCCGCTGAGATCGCGGCGATGACCTGACGCCGGTGGCTGCGCCGGGCCGGGGCCGGCGTCCGGGTTGCTCGTCGGCGGAGTGCGGCGGCTCGCCCACGGTCTGATCGCGGTGGGGTGGTTGCGTGCCGGCCTCAGCACGTAGCCTCGGAGCCGCGGCGGCTGTCGACGGCCGAGCTCGACACACTCGTCGCGTTCGCCGAGGTCGTCGTGGACGGGCCGTGCGCTCCCGGCCGACGCTCGCGCGACCCTGACTGAGGCTATCGCCGACGCAGTCAAGTCGCGCGCCGGACCGCGTCAGCCTCTATCGCGGCGCGCGCGCAGCTGCTCGATCGTCTCGCCGGTCGCGAACTCGGGCAGCCTGAGTCTTCGTCGACCGCGGCGCCGCGTCGATCGCGCGTCACCGCCTCGATATCCGTGCGGTGGCCGACGTAGCCCGGCGTGACGGACGATGCCCGGTTCATCCGAACGACCCTCGGCCCTGACCTCATCGTGGCGTACTGGAGATCTGCTGCCGGCTGGGCCGCGGTCGGCTACCAGACGTTTCCAGGACGCTGTGGTGACCTCGTTCGCTACACGCATCCCGAGCCCTGATGGACACGGACGTCTGCATCGTCGGCGCCGGCGCCGCCGGTGGCATCATGGCGCTCGAGCTCGGACGCGCTGGGGTCAAAGTGGTGGTGCTCGACTCTGGACCGCGTCACGAGTTCGGCCGGCGCGCGAGCTACGTGCGCGCGTACCTGCGGCGCGAGAATCCCTGGCAGAGCCCGTTAGCCGGGCCAGGATCGCTACACCGTGGGCGGTCGACTCGCGTACGCCCTCGACGGCCGTCGCGTGCGCGGCGTTGGCGGCAGCACGCTGCACTGGGAGGGCTACGCCCTGCGCCTCCACGCCGACGACTTTCGCGATGCGCTCGCTCCACGGTCAGGGCGACGACTGGCCGCTGAGCTACGCCGACCTGAGACACGTACTATGCGACGCGCCGAGGTCGCGCTCGGCGTGGCCGGCGTGGCCGACGAGCCGTGGGGCTCGCCGCGCAGCACCGCGTTCCCGCTGCCGGAGTTTCCGTTCAGCTACAGCGACGGCCGATTCGCCCGCGCGCCTGCGCGCACGCGCGGAATCGGCTTCCACCACTTGCCTCAGGCCCGCAATTCCGTTGCGTATGACGGACGGCCGCGCTGTCAGGCCTGCGCCACGTGCCATGTCTGTCCGACCGGCGCCAAGGCCAGCATCGACCTGACCCACGTGCCGGCCGCCGAGTCGACCGGCAACGTCCGCATTGTGCCGGAGGCGAATGTGGTGCGGCTCGAGACCGATGATACGGGCCGCGTCGTCCGCGCCGTCTATGTCCACCCCGACCGCGTGGAACGGCGCCTGACCGCGAGCCTGTTCGTGCCTCGCCGCCGGCGGCATCGAGAACGCGCGGCTCCTCCTGCTGTCCGCGTCGCCGCGCTTTCCACGTGGCCTGGCCAACCGCAGTGGCTTCGTCGGCACGCGGTTCATGGCTCAACTCGTCCATCGACGCTATCGGACGCGTCGCCGACAACGTCTATCCCTATCGCATCGGCTTTTCCACGGCGATGTCCCGCCAGTTCGCCGTCGATCGCGCCCGATCGGTGCGGGCGGGCTTCATGCTGGAATTTCTCAACTCGGCGGGCCCGCGGCCCGATGAGATCGCACAGTCCAGCGGACTCACCGGGAGACGCATTGGCCCGGCACGTGCGCGCGGAGTTCGGAACCCGGCTGGGCATTCGCATCTACAGCGAGCACCTCCCGATCCGGCCAGCGCGATCTCGCTAGACCCGCGCGTGAAGGACTATTTCGGCAACCCGGCGCCCCACTGTCGCCTATCGCCTCAGCCGCTATGATCTAGACGGCCTCGACGCGGCCCGGCGCGTGGCGACGATGATTCTCGAGGCGGCCGGCGCCGCCGGGATCGGATTCACGCCCGTATCACCCGCCGCGCACCAGATCGGCACGCATCGCATGGGTGCCGATCCTCGCGTCAGCGTCGTCGATCCGAGTTTGCGAGCGCACGAGGTCGACAATCTCTACCTGGTTGGTAGCGGCTGCTTCGTGACAGGGTCGGCGGCTCCGCCGACACTCACCATCGCCGCTCTCGCGCTGCGTGCGGCCGAGCACCTCAAAGCACGGCTCCGGGCGGGCGCGTGACGGACAATTCCGCGGAGAGGGGCGAAGTTGCGCGTGCCACGCGTCACCTCGTCGTCGCCGGCGTTTCGCAGCGGTGGTGGGCAAGACCACCGTGACGCTCGGTCTGCTCGAGGCCTTCCGGCGGCGCGGGCTCGCGGTCCAGGCGTTCAAGGTCGGCCCCGACTTCATCGATCCCGGCTTCCATACGCTGGTCACGGGGCGTCCTTCCTACAATCTCGACGGGTGGATGTGCGGTCGCGATGCGGTGCGCGCAACCGTCGCCCGCCACGGCGTCGACGCCGACCTCGTCGTGATCGAGGGCATGATGGGCTGCTTCGACGGCGTCGACGGCACGAGCGAGGACGGCTCGACGGCCCAGATCGCGAAGTGGCTCGATGCGCCCGTGGTGCTCGTGATCGACGCGTCGAGCCAGTCGCGGAGTGCCGCGGCCGTCGTGCTGGGCTTCGAGCGTTTCGATCCGGAGCTGCGGGTCGGCGCCGTGATCGCCAACCGCGTCGGCGGCGACACCCACGCCCGGTGGGTGTGCGACGCGATCGCGTCAGGTTGCCGCGCCGTGCCTCTCGGCGCGATCAAACACGATGCGAGCGTCGCGTTGCCGGAGCGTCACCTCGGGCTGGTCACCGCGACTGAAGGGCCGCTGACACAAGAGCTGCGGAGTCGACTCGCGGAGATCGTCGAAAGATCGGTCGACCTGGATCGGCTGCTGGCGGTCGCGGCCCCGCTGGGCGATGCCGCTCGCGGCGCCGCGAGCGGTGCGCGCCGGCTCACGCGTTCGGATCGGCGTCGCCCGCGATGCCGCCTTCCAGTTCTACTACGCCGAGAATCTCGATCTGCTCCGGCGCGGCCGGCGCGGATCTGGTCTTCTGGAGTCCCCAGACCGACACCGCGCTCCCGCACGTCGACGGGCTCTACCTGGGGGAGGATATCCGGAGCTGCATGCGGCGGCGCTTGGAGCCAACGTCGCTGTCCGCAAAGCGGTGCGCGAGTTCGCCGGAGCCGGCAAGCCGATCTACGCCGAGTGTGGCGGGCTGATGTACCTCGCGGAGGCGCTGGAAGACCTCGACGGCGTCGCCCACCCGATGGTCGGCCTGCTCCCCACCACCGTGCGCATGCGCCCGCGCCGCCTGAGCCTCGGATACACGGAGGTCGTCTTCGCTGCCAACGCGCCGCTCGGAGGCGCCGGCACGATCGCGCGGGGCCACGAGTTTCACTACTCGTCGATGGACCCGGTTCCGGACTCGATCGCGCGGGTCTATCAGATCAGGCCGGCGCGCGGCGAGGCGCGGTCCGAGGGCTACCTCATCAACCGGACGCTGATGAGCTACGTTCATCTGCATTTCGCGTCGAACCCCGCGCTCGCGCAGAGCTTCGTCGACGCATGCGCGGGTTCCGCGAGACCAGGAAGCGCTAGCCACGACGCAACCTTGACTGGGCGCCCCGACGGCATGATAGTGCGGTCGCCACGGCGACAGCTCCGTGGGACATGAAAGACATCTGCGCGACCGGCCTCGCCAAGGCCTTCGGCAAGACTACTCGCGGTCGATTCGATCGACTTCGAGGTGCCCGCCGGCTCGCTCGTGACCTTGCTCGGCCCCAGCGGGTGCGGCAAGACGACCACGCTCCGGCTCATCGCCGGTCTCGAAAAACCCGACGCGGGCGAGGTGCGCGTGGGCGAGCGCGTGTTGACGTCGACCGCGCGCGGCGTGTTCGTGCCGCCGGACAAGCGGCGGATGGGCATGGTCTTTCAGACCTACGCGATCTGGCCGCACATGAGCGTGTTCGAGAACGTCGCGTTCCCGCTGCGCGAGCGGCGCGTGCCCTCGACGGAAATCCGCGAGCGCGTGATGGCGATGCTCCAGACGCTCGGTCTGGAGGGCTTTCACGACCGCCCCGCGCCGTTGCTCTCGGGAGGGCAGCAGCAGCGAGTGGCCCTCGGCCGCGCGCTGGTGGCCGATCCGGACGTGCTGCTCCTCGACGAGCCGTTCTCCAACCTCGACGCGCGTCTGCGCGAAGACATGCGCCTCGAGCTGAAGGAGATGCAGAAGCGGGTCGGGGTCACCACGCTCTTCGTCACGCACGACCAGGCCGAGGCGATGATTCTTTCCGACCGGGTCTTCGTGATGAACGCTGGGCGCATCGCGCAGGACGGCAGCCCCCGACAGATCTACGAGCAGCCGCGCACACGGTTCGTCATGGACTTCCTCGGTCAGGTCGATCATGTGGATGCGCGCGTCGTGCGAACGCCGGACGGCGCCTACGTCGCGCGGCTGGATGGCGTGCAAGGCATGCGATCGGTCCCGCTGGCCACGGACCAGCCGTGGCACGACGGCGAGGCCGTGGTGCTGGCGCTCCGATCGTCGGACGTCCGAGTGTGCGCGGTCGACGGCAAGGGGAGCTGGCAAGGCACGATCGTTTCGACGATGTACCTCGGCGAGCGGGTCGAATATGTCGTCAAGCTGGGCACCGCGCACGTGCGCGCCTCGGGCCCGGTGACCGATTCGTTCTCGGCTGGCGCGACGGTGCAGCTGCAGATTCCGGCGGGCGCAATCCGGGCGTGGCCGACGCACCCGTAGCGTCAACAACGGCCGCCGACGCGTGACCGCGCGGCCGGTCGCCGCACGACAAGGGGAGACACGGTGAAGCCACAGAGACGTCTGCTGGCGCTGGTGGTGTTCAGGGCTGTCCTGGCCCTTCCATTCGCCGGGACGATGGCACAGACGAAAGCGTGGGACGAGACCGTCGCGGCCGCCAAAAAGGAAGGCGTGGTCGTCTGGTCGCTTTTCGGCGCGCCCGGCGCGGCGACAGAGCGACAAGCCCGCGAGTTCGAGCGTCTCTACGGCATCCGCGTCGAGCTGGTGCCCGGCCGCACCGGTGATTTCGAAGCCCGCTGGAACGCCGAGCGCGCCGCGGGAAGCCGAGCATCGACGTGCGCTCCTCGGGCAGTCCCGAGAACCGCCGCCTCGCGGCGCGGGGCCTCGATCAAGCGTTCGGGACTCTGCCCGCAGCGGTCGAGGCCGGCGTCCCGTGGATCGTGGACCCGCTCGTGGACCTGAAGGCGGGCAACGGTCACACGCTGCACTTCTCGGCCGGCGGCTACTTCATCCTCGTCAACAACAAGCTCGTGCCGCCGGAGATGGGGCCGCGAAGCTACAAGGATCTGGAGGACCCGAAATACAAGGGGCTCATCGTGCTCTCAGAGCCGATCGGGCCGTCGCCGGGCTCACGCTGGGCCGCGTACGCGTGGAAGGCCTACGGTGACGAGCATCTGAAAAAGGTGATCGCCAACGTGAAGGCGCTGACCCGGGCCGAGATCGACGCGCCGAAGCAGGTCGCGCGCGGCGAGTACGGCATCTTCATCCATCCCACACAGGTCGGGGCCGCCGACATCTGGAAGCTGCCCAAGCCCCACCCGTTCCGGCTCGTGGTGCCGGAAGACGGCGTGATGCTCCTGATGGGTGGCATCAACCTGCTGCAGGGGGCGCCCCACCCGAACGCCGCCAAGGTGTTCATGAACTATCTGCTGACGAAGCCGGCGCAGCAGATCCAGGCCGACGACCCGGGCGGGCCGTTCATCCGGCGAGACGTCACGCCGTCAGTTCCGGAGCTGGCGCACTTCACCACGGCGAAGCCGTTCCCGAACAACCCGGACACGTACGAATTCGGCTCGAAGCTTTTCTTCGAGTGGTCGGCGAAGGCCGAGCCTTACTTGAAGGCAGCCGGTCTCAAGTAGGACTGGGATGGCGACACCGGGCGTCGCGGTCGAGCGCGCGGCGCCGCGCTCGTCCACGGTGGCCCTGCGCGGTCTGTTTCAGCCCGCGACGTTGCTGCCGCTCGCTCTGCTCGCGCTGACGGCGGTCATGGTTGTTTATCCGCTCGGCATGGTGCTGTACGGGACCGTCAAAGACGGGGCTCCGGGACAACCGGGTGGCTTCACGCTTGCGCACTGGCGCGCGGTCCTCGGCGACGCCGACACCTATCGCGTGCTCCTGAACAGTATTCTGATCGCGGTGCCGCGGACCGTGCTGGCGCTCGTCCTCGCGACCGTGTTCGCGTGGTGCATCGCCCGCACGACCACGCCGGGCAAGCGCTTGCTCGAAGGGCTGCTGGTGTTTCTGTTCTTCCTGCCGGAGCTGCCGTGGGTCCTGGCCTGATGCTCCTGGGCGCGCCGAACGTGGCCTGCTCAATCAGTGGCTACGCGCGATCGTCCCCGGCGTGGAGACGTTCGTCAACGTCTACTCGTATGCCGGGCTCATCGTCCTCGGCGCGGTGCGCTCGGCGCCGGTGCTGTTCCTGTTCGTCTATCCGGCCTTCCAGGCGATGGACGCCACCTTGAGGAAGCCGCGCGCATGGCCGGAGCCGGCGGATTGCGCACGATCTGGCGGGTCAACGTCCCGCTGCTGATGCCGGCGCTGCTGGCCTCGGGCATCCTGTCGTTCGTGGTCGCCATGGAGTCGTTCGAGCTTCCGCAGCTCCTGGGAACCCCGGCGAAGATCTTCGTGTTCACGACGCGGATCTATGACCTCGCTTACGGAGGGCATGTCGCGCGGTTCGGTCCCGCGATGGTGCTGGCGGTGCTTCTCTTGTTCCTCACGGTGAGCCTCATCGTGGTGCAGTGGAAGCTCTTGAAGGGGCGCGCCTTCACGACGATTTCCGGCCGTGGATATCGGGCGCGCCCGATCGATCTAGGACCGATGGCGCTGGGTGCCGTTCGCCGCGATCATCGGATTCTTCGTCGTGTTCGGCGCGTTGCCGTTCGCCGTGCTGCTCCTGAACTCGTTCATGGAGCTCAGCGGCTTCCTCAGCTGGGAGCTCTTCACGACTCGCCACTGGGCCGACGCGCTGGGACGCACGGCGGTGCTGACGTCGATCAAGGACACGATCCTGGTCTCGGTGGCGGCCGCCACCCTTTGAGTCATCCTCTTCGGCCGCGATCTCGTACGTGGTGACGCGCACGACATGGGCGGGGCGCAAGGTCCTGACCTCGTGGCCTGGGGCCCGTGGGCCGTGCCCGGCCTCGTGATGGCGCTCGGCTTTCTGTGGGCGTTCGTGTGGCTTCCGATCTACGGGACGCCGTGGCTTCTCGTTCTCGTCCTGGTCGCGCGCGGCCTGCCGGTCGGCTCGCGATTCTTCACCGCGACGATGGTGCAGCTCGGCGCCGAGCTCGAAGAGTCGGCGCGGATTCACGGCGCGTCCTGGCTTCGGGTGTTCGTGCGGATCTGGGTGCCGCTCCTGCGCCCCGCCATCCTCGGGGCGTGGATCCTGCTCTTCGTCATTGCCGTGCGTGTCCTCGATCTCGTCGTCTTGCTCGCGGGGCCGGGGAGCCGCATGCTAGCCGCCGACATCTTCTTCTGGACCGTGAGCGGCCGCCAGGAGGCCGCGTCGGTCCTGGCGCTGCTCCAGACGGCGCTGGTGATGGTCGGCTACGTGACAGCCCGGCTGCTGCTCGGCCGTGCTCCGCGGAACGCGATAGAGGCGCTCTAGCGGTGTATAAGATGAGGCGGTCGATTCAGGGAGGGTGAAGCCATGACAGCGATGACGATCGAGAGAGTGCGCGCCTTCAACGGCCTCGACGTGCTGGTCGCCAGGGACGAAGGCCTGTTCGCCGCCGAAGGCCTGGATCTCCGGATCGCGCCGTCGAGCCGCCGATGCCCCGTCCACCGCCGACGGAACGCTCACGCAGCCCGTCTCGGTCCAGGGCAAGCTCATGGACCGCGGCGAAGCCGCCATGTTCCAGGGGTGAGAGTGCGGCAATAACCGCCGGGTGGCGGAAAGCGCAGTGGGCGCCCTCCAGGTCGGGCGCCGTTCGATGGTCGTGTGCGCCGGGCTGGTGGTTCGCCCAGACTCCGATGTTTTCACCCCGCAGGAGCTCGCGCACCGAATGGTCGCGCTCGACTACGGCAACGGGACCGCGTATGCCGGTCTGCTGATGCTGGAAGGCGCGATGCCGCGCGAGGCGATCACCACCTGCGCCGCGACGGTCAATTCGAGCGACCGGCTCGACGCGGTGCTCCGAGGCGAGGTCGAGGCCACGGTGCTGCAGGAGCCGTGGATCACGATCGCCGAGAAGAAGGGCTGCCGCGTCGTGTCGACCACGTTCTTCCACGGCACCTGGGTCGCCGATCGAAGCGTGACCGCCGAGACGTACGCCGCCTTCGTGCGAGGAGTCACGCGGGCGGTGCGACGCATCAATGCGGACAAGCGCCGGTACGTGTCCTACTTCATCGCCGACTTCCCGGGCCACCCGGACGTCGAGAAGCTCACTCCGGACGATTTCGATCTCGGTCGCATCCAGCTCAAGGAGCCGGGACCCATTCCCGAAGCCGAGGCGCGCTGGGCGTGGGAATGGATGGCCAGCTGGGGCGTGCTCGAGGGCGCGTTCGATCCGCGCGCGCAGATCAACACGACCGTGGAGCGCGAGGCGCACGCGCGCGCCGCGGTCGACGCCTCCGAGCGTAGGCGACGGACCGACAGCAAGCGCCTCGATAGGACCTTCGTCCAGTGGCGGGCGGGGCGGCGGCGGCATACTCGTCGTGCGGCTGGTCCATGCCCGATCGTCGGAACCGATAAATGCGACTCGTCCTCGCGTGCCTGTTGCTTCTCGGTGTCCCGGTCGGCGTCGGGGCCTTCACCTTCGTCTACGCGAAGGGCTTCTCCTACCTCTCGACCGACCCGCGCGCGTGCGTGAACTGCCACGTCATGAACGAGCAGTACGACGGCTGGCTCAAGAGCGGTCACCGCCACGCGGCCACCTGCGTCGAGTGCCACCTGCCGCACGGAGGCCTGGCGAAGTGGGTGGCCAAGGCGGACCACGGGCTCCGACACTCGGCGGCATTCACGCTGCAGAACTTCAAGGAGCCGATCGAGATCACGGCGCGGGATCGGCAGATGGTGCAAGAGAACTGCGTGCGGTGTCACGCGGGGCTCGTGCACGATCTGCTCGCGACCACGGAGCCAGGCGCGGGAGCATCGATTGCCTGCACTGCCACCGCTGGGGCCGGCCATGGCGCCGGCGGCTGAACCGGATCGACCACGAGGGGAGCCGATATGACGGACGGCGCGACGACGGGACGGACCTGGTTGCTCGTGGTACTGGGCTTTCTTGCCGCGGCCGGTCTCACCGTGCTGCTGCTCGCTCTGCTCACCAACATCTTCGAGCGCAAGCAGGAGGCTCGACAGCCGTTCGTCCGCCTGGTCGAGGTCACCGAAGACACCATGGACCCGAAGGTGTGGGGCCAGAACTGGCCGGCCGAGTACGACAGCTATCTCAAGACCTCCCTCCCGACGGCGACCGAAGTACGGAGGCCGCGGTCTCGGCGCCAGCGACGGCGGGCTCGGCGGAGCAGAAGCTCGACCGGGAGCCCTGGCTGCGCCGCATCTTCGCCGGCTACGCCTTCGCGATCGACTATCGCGACCGTCGCGGTCCACGCCTTCGCGCTCTTCGACCAGGAGCAGACGCGCCGCGTGACCGAGAAGAAGCAGCCGGGCGCCTGCCTGCAGTGTCACGCAGCGAACCTGGCTCTCGTACCGCTTCGTCGGCAAGGGCGACGTCACGAAGGGCTTCGAGCAGGTCAACGCCATGCCCTACGAGCAGGCGCGCAACATGAAAGACGACAAGGGCCAGCTCCTGATCCAGCACCCGCTCGCCTGCGTGGACTGCCACGAGCCCAAGACGATGGCGCTGCGCGTCACGCGCCCGGGATTCATCGCCGGGCATCAAGGCGCTCAAGGCCCAGCAGGGCGTCGCCGACTACGACCCGAACCGCGATGCCACGCGCCAGGAGATGCGGGCGTACGTCTGCGGCCAGTGCCACGTGGAGTACTACTTCAAGGGCGCCGAGCAAGGTCGTCACGTACCCGTGGGCCAACGGCCTCAAGGTCGAGGAGATCGAGGCGTACTACGACAAGGAAGGCTTCACGGACTGGACGCACGCCGAGACCGGCACCAAGATGCTCAAGGCGCAGCACCCGGAGTTCGAGGTGTGGAACCAGGGCATCCACGCGCGCGCGGCGTGGCGTGCGCCGACTGCCACATGCCCTATCAGCGGGTCGGCGCGCTCAAGGTGAGCGACCACTGGGTCCGCAGCCCGCTGCTCAACATCAACCGGGCCTGCCAGCCCTGCCACTCTGTGCCCGAGAAGGAGCTCGAGGGCCGCGTGGTCGCGATCCAGGATCGGCACAACGCGCTGCTCCAGCGCGCGGCCAAGGCCACCACGGATCTCATGGACGCCATCGTGGCCGCCCGCAAGGCCGGCGCGTCGGAGGCGTGACGTCCAGGCGGCGCAGGCGCTCCACCGGAAGGCCCAGTGGCGGCTCGACTTCGTCGCGGCCGAGAACTCGATGGGCTTCCACGCGCCCCAGGAGCTGGCGCGAATCCTCGGTGAGACCATCGACTTCGCGCGTCAGGGACAGCTCGCGGCCGATCGTGCGCGGAGCTACTACCGCGATGAAACGAGGTTGAGGATCGCACTGATGAGCCACGAAACGTCCGATGCGCTGGTGTTCTTCGGGGCGACCGGGGATCTGGCCTACAAGAAGATATTTCCCGCCCTGCAGGCGCTGGCCAAGCGCGGCCATCTCGACATTCCGGTCATCGGGGTCGCGAAGGCCGGCTGGACGCTCGATCAGCTGAAGCGCTCCGGGCGCGCGACAGCGTCAGAACGGCACGGGCGGTCTTGATCCGGACGCATTCGCGCGACTCGGGTCGCCGCCTTCGCTACTATCGACGGCGACTACGGTGATCCGGGGACGTTCAAAAGCCTGCGCCGAGAGCTCGGCGACGCGCACCACCCGACGCACTATCTCGCGATCCCCCGAGTCTCTTCGAGACCGTCGTCGATCAGCTCGGCGAGTCGGGTTGCGCGAAGGGGGGCGCGTCATCATCGAGAAGCCGTTCGGGCACGACCTGGCCACGGCACGCACCTTGAACGCGGCCGTCCACCGGAGCTTCTCCGAAGACAACGTGTTCCGCATCGACCACTATCTGGGCAAGAACACCGTGCAGAACCTGCTGTTCTTCCGCTTCGCCAACTCGTTTCTCGAGCCGCTCGTGGAATCGGCAATACGTCGAGAGCGTGCAGATCACGATGGCGGAAGACTTCGACGTCGAGGGGCGCGGCAAATTCTACGACCAGACCGGAGCCGTGCGCGACGTCGTGCAGAACCACCTGCTCCAGGTGCTGACCAACATCGCCATGGAGCCTCCGCCCGGTCTGGACGCCGAGATGTTGAGAGACGAAAAGGCGAAAGTGCTGAAGGGGATTCGCCCGCTCGCGCCGGCGTGATGTCGTCCGTGGCCAGTTCCGCGGCTATCGCGACGAGCCCGGCGTCGCGGCGGATTCGTCCGTGGAAACTTACGTGGCGCTCAAGCTCGAGATCAATTCGTGGCGCTGGAAGGGCGTGCCCTTCTATATCCGCGCGGGCAAGTGCCTTCCGGTGACGGCAACGGAAGTACTCGTCAAGCTGCGCCAGCCGCCGTCCGTCTTCTCCGGAGCTCCCGCCGCCGGCCAACTACTTCCGTTTCCGCGTCACGCCCGATCTCATGATCGCGATCGGCGCTCTGGTCAAGAGAGCGGGTGACGGCCTCGACGGACAGCCCGTCGAGCTCGTGATCAGCGAGGCATCCGATCCGGCCGAGATGGGGGCGTACGAGGAGCTACTGTTCGACGCGCTGCGGGGAATTCGGCCCGCTTTGCGCGTCAGGACTACGTCGAAGAGGCGTGGCGAATCCTGGATCCGATCCTGCGCGCCGGCGCTCCAGCGCACGACTACGGACGCGGCACATGGGGGCCACCGGAGGCCGACGCGCTGATCGCGCCCGACGGCGGGTGGTTCGATCCGACGCCACGACGATAGTCCGACGCGTTACCGACGGGGCGCGAGCGGATCCTCCAGGAGCAGATGTGGCGTCCACTTGAGCCCGATGCGTGACAGATCGGGCGCCAGCACATCCTCGCCGACCGGCTTCGCGCCGCGCTCGATCCACGCGACGAGGTCGTCGAACGCCTGCTCGCTGCGTTTCGGCCGTCGAACGCGCAGTGACCGGGGCCGCGTACGACACGCTGTACCAGCAGGTGATCGGTCCCAGCGGCAATCGTGCGGCGTCGGTACGACTGCTCGAGACTCAACGGCACCCACGCATCGCCGGTCTCGTGCAAGGTGATGAGCGGCACCTTCAGCTGACCGGTGCGTTCTGCGTACACGGGGTTCGCGCTCGGCGATCGGGAGTCCTTCGCCGGATGCAGCCGCCGCACTCGCGCGTTGAGCCTCGTCTTCGGTGAGCCCCAGGCCGGGATCGATCCGGTACCGGATGTGAGCCGTACTGGCCGCGCGCAGTCCCGGATTCGGCTCGTTCTCGAGGTCGCGGGTGCGGTACATCATGTTCATGAGATAGCGGCCCCGTAGTCCTTCGAGGCGCAGCGGCAGATCGTTGCCGGCCCGATCGCCGCCCATCAGATACTTCACGACGCTGTCGAATTGCCGCCCGCGCTCGGTATATGCGCCGGGCGTGCCGAGGGCGGGCAGGACGCGCTCGGCGACGAGCCGCGTGAAGGCCTCCCGATCGGGCGCATCGAGCATCGGCACGCCGGAGATCAGCTCGGCGGCGGCCGTGTACGCCATCAAGTAGTCGCCGATGCCGATGCCGTCGACGAGGCCGCATTCCGCGAGGCCACCCTGGTAGAGACCCGGGTGTAGCTCCAGTGACGCCACGACGAGGTGCCCGCCCATCGATCGTCCGTAGATGACGATCCAGCGCGGCTGGCCGATCTCCTTCACGAAGAGCTCGCGCAGGGCGATGAGGTCCTCGATGAACAGGTGGGGCTGATACTCACGCGCCCGGTACCCGGACGCGACCCACGCGTGGCCCCCGGCGAGGATGTGGTGACCGATCGGCGGCGGGCCAACCGCTCCCGGACCGGAGCCCCGCTGGATCCCGTGCGCGAAGACCACGAGACCGCCTTGCCACTTCGCGGGCACCTCGATCAGATAGCTCGCGCCGCCGAGCACGCCGCTCCGGCTGATCGCCGCGCGGTCGGACTCGGCGCGCGGCGAGCCCGACCACGGTGCGTGCGGTGCGACGAGCGCGAGCCCCAGCACGAGGAGCACAACGAGCGCGCGGTGTCGCAGGGCGCGTGGATTCATCGTGGTGTCCTCCGTGGGCGGTAGCATAGCGGAATCGCCGTCGCGCTATCGCGCCGCGAGCGCGCGGTTCTCCAATCGGCTCAAGAGCCGCACCACGGGCCACAGCAGCAGGAAGTAGATGGCCGCCGCCACCACGATCGGCGTCGGGCTGTAGGTCAGGCTCTGCGCCTGGCGCGCCTGATAGAGGAGCTCCGGCACCGCGACCACGCTGCCGAGCGCGGTGAGCTTCACCACCTCCAGCGTGTTGGAGAGCAGATCGGGGAGCACGTTGCGCACGGCCTGCGGCAGGACCACGTAGGTCATGGCCTGCAGGCGCGAGAGGCCGGTGGAGCGCGCGGCCTCGACCTGGCCGGCCGGTACCGAATCGATCCCCGCTCGCAGGATCTCGCCGTAGTAGGCGCCGGTGTTGAGGAAGAAGGCGATCGCGACACAGACGAAGCCGCCCAGCTCCAGGCCGGCGAATGGCAGCCCGGCGAACAACAGGATGAGCAGCACCAGGGGCGGGAAGGCGCGGAAGAAATCGACCCACGCGATCAGCGGCCAGCGCACCGCGGGATGCTTCACGCTCGCCAGCAACGCCAGGATCAATCCGCCGAGCAGACCGAGCGGCACCACGAGCAGCGACAGCAGCACGGTGTTCAGGAGTCCCGCTCGCACGATCGGCCAGGACGCGACGATGATCTCCGGGTTGAAGAAAGTCTGGATCATCGCTTCCACGCGAACTTGGTCTCGACCCAGCGGCCCGCGACCACGACAGGGAAGAACAGGACCAGGTAGGCGGCGGCGCCCATCATCAGCGGTGAAGGATTGTAGGAGTTGGACATGGCCGAGCTCGCCTGCCCGAGGATCTCGGTGACGGCGACGACGGTCCCGAGCGCGGTGCCCTTGGTGATGGCGATGGTGCGGTTGGTGAGCGGCGGGATCGCCAGGCGGAAGGCCTGCGGCAGCACGACGTTCATCAAGGTCTGGCCGAACGACAAGCCGGTCGAGCGCGCGGCCTCCCACTGGCCCCTGGCGACCGAGGTGATGCCGGCCCAGAAGATCTCCTCGGAAAACGCCATGAGCACGAACGCCAGCGACAACCAGGTCGAGACGAAGCCCGAAGGTGAAAGGCCGGCGCTCGGCAGGCCGAAGTAGATCAGCACGATGACGACGAGCGGCGGCAGCGAGCGAAACAGGTCGACCACCGCGATGATCAGCCAGTTGAGCGGCCGGATGCCGAGGCTTCTGAGTAGGGCGAGGACCAGGCCGGCGACAATACCGGTGACGACGATCAGGATGGCCAGCTCGATCGTGACCACCACGCCGGACAGGATGTCCGGCAGGTACTTGAGCATGACCTTCGTGTTGAGGAACGTCTCGACGAAGCGGTCCAGGGTGCCTCCTCAGTGCCGCTGAATCTGGCCGATGAAGGTGCGCGTGCGCTCGTGGGTCGGGCGTTCGAAGATCACGGCGGGCGGACCTTCCTCCACGATGGCGCCCTCGTCCATGAACACGACACGGTCGGCGGCGTTGCGGGCGAATCCCATCTCGTGGCTGACCACGATCATCGTCATGCCGCTTTCGCGCAAGGAGCGCATGACCTCGAGCACCGAGCCGACCAGCTCGGGATCGAGCGCGCTGGTCGGCTCGTCGAACAGCATCACGCGGGGCTCGAGCGCAATCGGAGCGCGCGATGGCCACCTGCTGCTGCTGCCCGCCCGAAAGCTGGCCCGGCGTGTGTTCGGCACGATCGGCGAGGCCGACCCGCTCCAGCGCGGCCCGGCCCAGCGCCTCGGCCTCGGCGCGCGACTTGCCCGCGACCTTGCGCAGCGCCAGGGTCACGTTGCCGAGCGCCGTCATGTGCGGATAGAGGTTGAAGGACTGGAAGACCATCCCGATGCGCTGACGCGCGTGGTTGATGTCGGTCCGCGGGTCGAGCATGTCGATGCCGTCGACCACGACACTGCCGGAAGACGGCTCCTCCAGCCGGTTGAGGCAGCGCAGCAGGGTCGACTTGCCCGACCCCGACGGCCCGATCACGAACACCAGCTCGCGCTCGGCCACCTGAGATCGACGCCCTTCAGCACGTGAAGGGCGCCGAAATGCTTGTGGAGCCCGCGCGCGTCGACGATCGGGCCGTTCATTCCCTCAGATCAGTGGCAGTGAAGCTCGTGCGGCGTCGGGTCGTACCCCGGCATGCCCGGCGGGCCGTAGCCCGGTGTGATCACCACCTGCAGGTCGTCGGGCGCGGGCTTACGGCCGAACCATTTCTCGGACATCTTGGCGATCGTGCCGTCCTTCTTCATGCAATCGAGCGCATCCTGAAGCTCCGCGCGGAGCTTCGGGTTGTTCTTGGGCACCGGCGCCGCCCAGTGCGCGCGCGTCTCCTTGAGCTCGAGATCGGCCACGAACTGCGGATTCTTCGACGCGGCGTACACGATCGTCGTGTTGCCGCCGAGGGTCGCGTAGGCGCGGCCCGAGAGGACGGCCTGCGTGGCGTCCGGCTGGGTGTCATAGACCTGCACCGTGAAGCCGTGCTCGGTGCCCATGGCCTTGGACAAGGTCTCGTACGGCGTGCCCTTGTTGACGGAGACCGACTTGCCCTTGAGGTCCGCCCAGCCCTTGATCGGCTCCGAGCCCTTCTTGATGCCGAACTGGTACGCGGTCCAGAGATAGCCCGCGGTGAAGAGCATGTTCTCTGCCCGCTCCTTGGTCACTGTCGTCGGCGCGGCGATGAAGTCGTAGCGGCCGGACTGCATGCCGGGGATCAAGGTCGAGAAGCTCACCGCGTCGATGGTGATCTCGCGGTGCATGCGGCGCGCGACCTCGGTGAAGAGGTCGACCTGGAAGCCCTCGATGCCGCCGCCCAGCTTGGGCATGGCGTGCGGCGCGAAGGTGCCGTCGACCCCGGTTCTCAAGGGCGGAAGTTTTCCTGGGCGAGCGCGGGCGCCGCGCAGAGGAGTGCGGTGACCGCCATGGCGGCAAGTCGACGTCGGGTCATGATGAGCCTCCTGGGGACTCGTGGTCTTCGTGCGTGTGCCCGTGCCGGGGCAGGCATGGATGAGGGCGTGCGCGAATCGGTGCGTCAAGCTCGCGCCGATCCTGTCAGAGCGCGCGCGACAAGTCAACCGGCGGGGCTAGGCTCGAACGGGCTCTCACTATAGTAGGATCGGGCTCAATCTCCGTCGGAGGTCTACCGATGCGCATGGCCGGAAAGATCGGGATCGTGACCGCTGCTGCCTCGGGTATGGGACGGGCCGGAGCCCTGCGCTTCGCGCGAGAAGGCGCGCAGGTCGCCGTCGTCGACGTGGACGCTGCCGGGGTCAAGCGCGTGGTGGGTGAGATTACCGCGGCAGGCGGCGTCGCGCACGGCATCACGGCGGACCTGACGAACGACGAGGATTCGCGCCGCATCGTGTGGGACACCGTGAACCGGTTCAAGGGGCTGGATTTCGTCTGGAACCATGTCGGTCATCCCGGGCCGGCCGCGATCGAGGGTATCGACATGAGCGCCTTCAATCTGGCGGTCGACCTCAACCTCCGCACCGTGCTGATCACAACCGAGGCGGCTATTCCCGAGCTGCGCGCTCGGGGCGGTGGGAGCCTCCTCTATACCGCGTCGACCTCCGGGCTGGTGGGATCCGGCTTCAGCCCGGTCTACTCGATGTGCAAGTTCGGCGTCGTGGGCTTCGTCAAGAGCCTGGCGCTGCGGCTGGCGCCCGAAAAGATTCGCGTGAACGCCGTCTGTCCCGGTCCGATCGACACGCCGATGCTGCGCGTGTTCGTCTCACGCCCCGATCAGAAGTCGACGGCCGGCCTGGATCCGGAGGAGCTGGTGCGCAAGCGCGCTCACGGCTCCGTGCCGCTGGGGCGCACGGGTAAGCCAGACGAGATCGCCAACGCGGCGCTGTTCCTGCTTTCGGACGAAGCGTCGTTCGTCACGGGCGTCGCGTTGCCGGTCGACGGCGGCGTGACAGCGGCCTGACCGCTCAAGACAAAGGAGAATGCAATGACCAGAGCCGAATTCGAAGCCGAGCTCCGTCGGGATGGCTATGAGGTCCGCGAGGGCGAGATCGAGCCCAACGTGCACCGTGAAGCGCACGCCCACGAGTTCGACGCCCGCGTGCTCGTGCTGGACGGATCCATCACGCTCGTCTTCGGCAAAGATCAGGCGAAGTATGGGCCGGGCGACTCCTGCAGCGTGCCCGCGGGCACCATGCACGAGGAGCACACCGCGGCTGACGGCGTGCGCTACGTCTCCGGCCGGCGCGCGGTGTCGCGGGAGGCCGCTGCTCGACCGTAACGGCGAAGGAGAAGCCCGCCGCGGACGCAGCTTTCTTTATCTTCCGACCGGCTTTGTGGTCTCATTATGCCGTTTCGGACATATTGATGCCGCGGCGCCGATGGAGGCGCCCGGCGTCCTGGCCGATCGGCTGGCTCAACGACGAGAGGAGGGCGTGATGGTCTCACTCGACATCAACGGCAAGCGCCAGAACGTGGACGTCCCTGGCGAAACCCCGCTGCTGTGGACCTTGCGGGACGAGCTCGGGCTCACGGGCAGCAAGTTCGGCTGCGGCATGGCGCTCTGCGGCGCCTGCACCGTGCACGTCGATGGGAAGGCGGTTCGCTCGTGCATCACGCCGATCTCGGCGGTGGCGAACGCGAAGATCGTCACGATCGAAGCCGTCGGCGGCGAGCCGGTCGGGAAGGCGCTGCAGGCGGCGTGGGTCGACATGGGCGTGCCGCAGTGCGGTTACTGCCAGGCCGGCCAGATCATGTCCGCGGCCGCGCTGCTGCGGCGCAACCCGGAATCCCACCGATGCCCAGATCGATGAGGCCATGGACGGCAACATTTGCCGCTGCGGGACGTACACGCGGATCCGCGCCGCGATCAAGCAGGCCGCGGCGAAGGAGGTGCGCGATGAGCGCGCGGGTGGATCGCGGCTCGCGTACGGTCGCGTCGTCCGAACAGGCCGTGGTGCTGGCCAACGTGAGCCGGCGCCGATTCCTGCAGGGGATGTCGCTCGGCGGACTCGTGCTGGCCGTCGGGTTCCAGTCGAGCGCCGGCGCCCAGGAGCCCAAGAAATACGGCGCCGATGGGATGCCCAACGGATGGGTCGACAATCCGCTGGCCTTCGTCTCGATCGCCGAGGACGGAACGGTCACGATCGTCTGCCATCGCTCGGAGATGGGGCAGGGCGTCAGGACCGGCATGCCGATGATCGTCGCCGACGAGCTCGAGGCCGACTGGAAGCGAGTGCGCGTCGCCCAGGCGACCGGTGACGAGAAGAAGTTCGGCAACCAGGACACCGACGGCTCGCGCAGCACCCGCCATTTCTTCGAGCCGATGCGCCGCTGCGGCGCCGCCGCGCGCGCCATGCTCGAGGCCGCGGCCGCCGATCGCTGGAAGGTGCCGGTGAGCGAGGTGGCCGCCAAGAATCACGAGGTCGTCCACAGCGCGAGCGGCCGTCGTCTCGGATACGGCGCGCTCGCGAAGGCCGCCGCCGGCCAGCCGGTGCCGGCGCGGACCGCGCTGCGTCTCAAGGATCCGAAAGACTTCCGCTACATCGGCAAGGGCGAGCTGAAGCTGGTCGACGCGATGGACATCGCGACGGGCAAGGCGCAGTACGGCATCGACACTCGCCTTCCCGGCATGCTCTATGCCGTCGTCGCTCGCCCGCCGGTCCTGGGCGGCAAGGTGGCCAGTGTCGACGACTCCGCGGCGCTCAAGGTGCCCGGGGTGGTGAAGGTCGTCCAGATCGAGGGCACCGCGCCGCCCGCGTTCTTCAATCCTCTCGGCGGCGTCGCCGTGGTGGCGCGCAACACGTTTGCCGCCATGCAGGGCCGCCGGGCGCTCAAGATCACCTGGGACGACGGATCGAACGGCAGCTACGACTCGGTGGCCTACAAGGCAAGCCTCGAGGAATCCGTGCGCAAGCCGGCGAAGGTCGTGCGCAACGACGGCGACTTCGACAAGGCCGCGGCTTCCGCCGCCAAGCGCCTCGAGGCGGAGTACTACATCCCGCATCTCGCCCACGCGACGATGGAGCCGCCGGCGGCGGCCGCCCGCATCACCAACGGCAAGTGCGAAGTCTGGGGATGCTTCCAGTCGCCGCAGGCCGCGCGCGATCTGGTGGCGAAGCGGCTCGGCATGTCAGCCGACGACGTCACGGTGCACGTGACGCTCCTGGGCGGCGGTTTCGGGCGCAAGTCCAAGCCGGACTACGGCATCGAGGCGGCCATACTCTCGAAAGCCGTCGACGGCAAGCCCGTCAAGGTGACGTGGACGCGCGACGACGATCTACACAACTCCTACTACCACACGGTGTCGGTCGAGCATCTCGAGGCCGGCGTCGATACGTGGGGTACGCCGGTGGCGTGGCTGCACCGCACCGTGGCGCCCACGATCATCTCGACGTTCAACGTCGACGCGAAGAACGAGGCGCCGCTCGAGCTCGGCATGGGCGTCATCAACGTGCCGTTCGCGATTCCCAACGTGCGCATCGAGAACCCGGAGGCGATCGCCCACACGCGGATCGGATGGTTCCGGTCGGTCTCGAACATTCCGCATGCGTTTGCGGTCCAGTCGTTCGTAGCCGAGCTCGCCGCCGCGGCGGGCCGCGACCAGAAGGACTTCCTGCTGCAAGTCATCGGTCCGCCGCGTGTCGTCAGTCCCGAGATGCTCGGCGACACCTGGAACCACGGCGAGTCGCCCGAGCGGTATCCGGTCGACACCGGCCGCCTGGCGCGCGTCATCGAGGTGGCGGCTCATGCGGCCGGCTGGGGCAAGCAGCTGCCCAAGGGGCAGGGCATGGGCATCGCCGGCCACTACAGCTTCGTCAGCTACGTCGCGGCGGTCGTGCAGGTCGCCGTCGATTCCAAAGGAGCGCTGACGATTCCGCGGGTCGACGTCGCGGTCGATTGCGGCCCGACCGTCAATCCGGATCGTGTCCGCGCGCAGATGGAAGGCGCGACCGTCATGGGCGTCGGCGTCGCGACGCTCGGTGAGATCAGCTACAAGGGCGGGCGCGTCGAGCAGAACAATTTCGACTCGTACCAGGTGACCCGCATGACGGGCGCGCCGAAGGAGATCCGGGTCCACATCATCCCCAATAGCGACTACAGCCACGCGATGGGCGGTGTGGGTGAGCCGGGTGTGCCTCCGATCCCGCCGGCGCTGTGCAACGCAATCTTCGCCGCGACGGGCAAGCGAATCCGTCGTCTGCCGATCCGCGATCAGCTGACCGTCTAGTTGCACCGGGCACGGGGCGCCGCGCGCGCGGCGCTCCGTGCCCGGCCTCATCGCGACAGTTGCGCCCCTCGTGAGCGTGGCGGACAATCCCCGCGGGAGGACCGCCCGTGCCGACCATCACGAATCGCCGCGTACTGCTCAGGAGCCGACCGACCGGGGAGCCGAAGCTCACGGATTTCGAGATCGCCGACGCGCCCGTGCCGACGGTGGGCGATGGCGAGATTCTGTGCCGCACGATCTATCTCTCGCTGGATCCCTACATGCGCGGGCGCATGAACGACGTGAAGTCCTACACCGCGCCGGTCGAGCTGGGGCGCCGATGGTCGGCGGCACCGTGAGCGAGGTGGTGGAGTCGCGCAGCCCGGCGTTCCAGCGTGGCGATTTCGCTCTCGGCTACGGCGGCTGGCAGACCTACCACATCGCGCGCCCCGGCGGAGCGCCGGGACCGTTCGGTCCCTTGAAGCTCGATGCCAAGGTCGCGCCGATCTCTGCGGCACTCGGTGTGCTGGGCATGCCGGGCATGACCGCCTACGTCGGCCTGCTCGACTTCGGCCAACCCAAGCCGGGCGAGACGGTCGTGGTGTCGGCGGCGGCCGGCGCCGTCGGGTCGGCCGTCGGCCAGATCGCCAAGATCAAGGGATGCCGCGCGGTCGGCGTCGCCGGGGCTCAGTCGAAGTGCGACTACGTCGTCAAGGAGCTCGGGTTCGACGCCTGCGTGAGCTATCGATCGCCGGATCTCTTCGCCGCGTTGAAGGACGCCTGTCCCAAAGGCATCGACGTGTACTTCGACAACGTGGGCGGCGACGTGCTGAAGACCGTGCTGCGGCTGGTGAACCCGTTCGCTCGCGTCCCGCTCTGCGGCCTCATCTCGCAGTACAACGCCACCGAAATGCCGCCGGGCCCCAACCTGGGCGCGGTCCTGGTCAACCGCGTGACCGTCCGTGGCTTCATCGTCTCCGATCATGCGGATCGGATGCCCGCGTTCCTCGCGGACTGCGGGGATGGGTGCGCGGGGGCGGCTCAAATATCGTGAAGACGTCGTCGAAGGTCTGGATCAGGCGCCGCGCGCCTTCATCGGTCTGCTGCGCGGCGAGAATCTCGGCAAGATGCTGGTGAAGGTGGGGCCAGATCCCTCCAGGTAACTCAGGCCGTCCGCGGTGAGCACGCCCGATCGCGTTGCCGTCGTCGTGGTCCACGGCATCGCCGATCAGCGTGCGGGACAGACGGTGCGCGAGCTCGCGCGGCTCTTGTGCCACGGCAGGGAGTGAGCGAGCCGCGCTACGTGCAGGGCGAAATGCACGGGTGCTGGTGCCGGTGGCCAAGCTCGAGCCCGGCGGTGCCGCCTCACCCGCCGCGACGCATCCGTCGCCCGGGGCGCGCCAGGAACGGAAACGTCGAGGCGGCGGCCGGGAACGCCGAGCGGCTTCTATCAGACGCAGAAATCGGCGCCGGCCAGTCGGCGCCGCGGAGTCGCGCCCGCCCGATCTCGGCCTCGCGCTGAACGACTACCTGCTCGGCCGTCTCGAGCCTCCCGGAGCGCGAAGCGCTCTACGGATCGACCCGCGTGTCCTTGCGCCGGCGGGCGAACGATCGCCTCGTCGACATCTTCGAGCTCTACTGGGCCGATCTCTCCGGCTGGGCGAAGGGGATTCGGGCCCTCTCCGCGCTCTATCAGCTCTTCTTCCACCTGGGTACGCTCGCGGCTGATGTCGTCGATCAGGTCTCGCTGAGCGTCAGGGGGCGGCGCCGCCTGGAGGCTTCTGCAGCGCCTGCACGCGTGGCTCGCGTGGTGGATGAAGGGGACCGGCGGCGCTGGTGCAGCTGTCGATGCTCCTGCTGGTCCTGTTCGGAGCGGCAGGGCTGGTGTCGATCGACCAGCGAGGCCCAGGTACTCGCGGCCTTGTTCGCGGTGGCGCGATCGTCTTGAGCGCGCTCGCGGTGCTGGCCTGGCTGCGCGGAACATCACCGGCGGGGCGCTGGGCGAGGCTCGTGGTGCTGCTGGCGGTCGCCCTCGCGTGTTCCGCGGCCGTCGTCGTGGCCTGAGGGCCGAAACCGAGCTGCCGGTGATGCGCTACTGCCGGTGTCCTGGCTGTTGTCGTCCTGGGCGCCTGGCTGATCGAACGATACGCGCGCGTCACGCATGGCGACGCGTGCTGGGCCATCTGCTGGTTGTCGCGACCGTCATCGCACTGTGGCTCGACGGGCGCGCGTTGTTTCGCCACGTCAGCATCTAGGCCGAATGGATGCTGACCGCTGCGCGTTCAACGTGGGCGAATGGCTGCTCGCCACGCTGCTGCTGGTCTGGGCGGTCTCACGTCGTCGTGCAGACGGCGGCGCTGGTGCTCGGACTCTGGCTGGGCTGCGGTGTCCGGTCGTGCCGCCAGACAGTCGCTGAACACGGCTCGCCTGGCCGTTGTCGGCTCCACCGCGCTGTTCGCCGTGCTGAGCCTGGTGCTGTGGTCGGTGATCAGCGTACGTCGCCGGGCATCAGCTGAACGATTTCCTCTACCTGCCGGTGCTGATCGGTGCCGGGTATCGCTCGGGCGACATCTATCTCGCCGCCCGCATCGAGACCTTCGGCGGGTTTTTCACGCCGCTCGTGCTGGCCTTCACCGCGCTCGGCTCGGCCGCCCTGCTGGTGCTGATGCCCTCGCTGCTCGAAGAAATCTCTCCGACGACGAACGTCGATGCACGCGGGCGCCGGCGCGAGGCCGTCGTGTTGGTCGGAACGACTCGGCCCGATGGCTCGGGAGCGGTCTCAAACGACTGATGAAGACGTTCGTCCTGGTGGTGCCGCCCGGCGCAATCATCGGCGGGCTGCTGTACCTGGCGTTCGTCTACCAGCAATTCTTCTCGGCCGGTCCCGCCGGAGCCTGGGCCAAGTGGGTCGCCGGCTGGCTGGACTATTTGCAGGGCGAGACCTTGGTCTCCGCGGGCAAATGGCTGGCGGGTGGCGCGTTGACGATCGCCGCCCTCGGCTCGAGTGTTCACGCGAACCTTCGGCCGATTGCGCGTCACGCTCGACGCGGTGCTGGACGTCGACAACTACTTCAGGGATCCGCCCAACCGGCAGCCGCCTCGGCGCGCGCATCTATTCGCGTTACGCCTCCTTGCTCGTCTATCTGCGCGATCATGCCTATGCGCGCGTCGTCATCGTGTCTGCACAGCCAGGGCACCGTGATCAGCGCCGACCTGTTTGCGCCATCTGCACGTGCAGCGGCGATTGCCCGACGTCATCGGCGATATCCCGATCGCGCTCGTGACGGTCGGCTCGGCCGCTGCGCGACCTCAGTACGCTGAGCATTTCCCGCTGCTGTATGGCTGGATGGGCGCAACGCCGTGGACTTCGCGACCGCGGGACCGAGCGCGGCCGACATCGGCGCGGTCGAATGGGTGAATGCCTTCCGATCGGGCGACTACGTCGGGCGTCGCGTCTGGGCGCCGCCGGCCGATTCCGTATCGCATCGCGCTGATCGGATCGGATGGCAGGGTAGAAGCCGACCGCGCGGGCGATCGCGTGCAATTCTGTCCTTGGCGCCGGCGCGCATACCCACTATTTCAGCAACGACGCGGTGGCGCTGGCGGCCGAGATCGACCGGCTGATCGACGGACAGGCGGCGCGGTCCTAACTTCGTGGCAATGCGTGGAGGGTGCGGAGATGAACAGAGGGGTCATTCGCAGGGTCGGCGCCGGCGCCGTGCTGGCGATTGCCGCGGGGATGTTCTTTCCATCGCTCTCGCTGACGCAGAGCTCGCTCCGCTACGAGGCGGTGGTCGACTGGCCGAAGCCGCTTCCCGGTCGCTGGGTGCTGGGCGGACTCGGCGGCATCTGCGTCGACGCGAAGGACCACGTGCTGATCCTCAACCGGCAGGACGTGATCGAAGGCGACCTGAACGGCGGCACGCTGGCGCCTCCGATGATCGAATTCGATCCCGACGGCAATGTCGTCAATTCCTGGGGCGACCCGACGCTCATCGACCCGCGCCTGCACTCCTGTCATTTCGACAAGGACGGCCACGTGTGGATTGCCAGCGCGCCGTCCGGCATGGTGCAGAAATACACGCATGACGGCAGCAAGCTTCTGCTGCAGATCGGCACGAAGGGCAAGCTCGATTCCTCCGACGGCACCGCCAAGGGCAAGCCACTGAATTCGCCGGCGGCGACCTTCTTCATGCCGTCCAGCATCTTCGTCGACCGGACCAATGGCGACGTCTACGTGTCGGACGGCGAAGGCGCGGGCACCAACCGCCGCGTCGCCGTGCATGGACAGCACGGGCAAGTTCCTCCGCCACTGGGTCATCGACGACATGGAGAACGTTCACTGCATGACGATCGCCAACGACGGCATGGTCTACGTCTGCAATCGGCATGGGCTCGGAGATTCGCGTGTACGACAAGATGGGCAAGCTCCAGAAGGCGATTGCCGTGCCGTGGACGCCGGTGACGCCGCCCACGGATGGCGTGGTGAAGCAAAGCGGCGGGTCAGCGGTTGCCCTCGACTTCTCGCCGGATCAGACGCAGCGGCTGATGTTCGTCATCAATCAGAACAATTCTCAGATCGAGATGATCGAGCGCGTGACGGGCAAGCGCCTCGGCAGTTTCGGCCGCCCCGGCAGCTTTCCGGGGCAGTTCAATCAAGTTCACGGCATCGCGGTGGACTCGAAGGGCCACGTGTATCTCGACGAGAACCGCGGCCGGCGCGTGCATAAATTCCGCGCGGTGACTCGGTAGACGTCGCGCCGGCTCGTTCCGCGAGCTCGCGGCACCACCGCAGGGCCGTTGCGCGACGGCCCTGCGGTGCGCGCTCAGCTCAGACCGTGTGCGTCCTGATCATCCCCACCGCGGCTGCTCGCCGAGACCGATCCCGAGCACCGTCTTGCCGACGATCTCGTGGACCAGGATCGAGTTCGCCGGATGAAACCCGCCGCACCGGACGTCGCGATAGAGCCGCTCGAGCTCGTTCGACTTGAACATGCCCGTGCCGCCCGAGACGGACATCGCGAGATCGACGACCTTCTTGGCGGCCTCCGACCGCGTTGTGCTTGGCCGCCACCAGCTTCATCGGCCACGCCATGCCGTGATCGACCTGATTCGACCAGTCGTCGGCGACGCGGTCGACCTGGGCGGTCGCCGCCTCGAGGGCCAGCTGCATCTCCGAGAAGCAGCGCTGGATCTCCGGGTGGTACGCCATCGACCGGGTGAGGGCGAGTGACGTGCGCTTCTTGACGCCGGCCGCCGCCAGATCGCGGGCGCGCTCGGCCAGACCGAGATAGATGTTGGCGAACGTCGGCTCGGCCCACCCGAAGATCGACAGCACGAAGAGATCGGCGGTGCCGGCCGGCAGCCGCCGGGCGATGTAGCGGTCCGGCACGAAGGCGCCGTCGAGGATCGTGTCGTCGCTCCGCGTCGCCCGCATGCCGAGCGTGTCCCACGTCTCCTTGATCGAATAGCCCTTCGCGTCGCGCGGGAGAAACGCGTGGATGATCTGCGGTGCGCTCGGATTGCTCGCGTCCATCGCGTGCAGGCCCAGCCGCGTCCACACGGGTGTGAGGCTGCCGAAGGTCTTGTGACCCCAGAAGCGATAGCCGCCGTCGACGCGCTCGGCCTTCGCCGTGGACAGGAAGAGCGGCAAATCATTGCCGGCTTCGCCGTGGCCGGCGGCAAAGATCTCACCCGCGGCCGCTTCGGCGAGAATCCACTCGAGCGACTTGTCGCCGGCCCGCCGCATGTCGGCGGCGACCCCGGTCCAGTAGAGGTGCATGTTCGTCGCGAGCGCCGTGGCCGGCGCGCGGTAGGCCAGGCGCCGCTGTTCGCGGCAGATCCCGGCCAGGGTCATGCCGGGGCCGCCGAGATGCTCCGGCACCGCCATCTTGAGATAGCCCGCGGCGCGCAGCTCCTCGAAATCTTCGGTGAAGAACCGGTTGTCGCGATCGTACGCCGCCGCTCGGCTACCGCAACGGCCGATCAGTTCGTCGGAGAGGGTGGTCTTGGTCGTCGCGTTCATCGAAGCCTCCATGGTGTGTCAATGGCGCGGCTCACACGAGCCGCGCGATAACGGCGGCCGCCCGGCGCGCGCCGTCGGTTTCCACGTCCCGGTAGAGCACCGGACGCTTCAGCCCATCGGCGATGGCGTGGGCCAGCGCCTCGGGGTCCGGTTTGCCCATAGTCCATCCGCGTGCCGGCGCCGTAACGGGCCAGACGGTGCGGCACGTGAAACGTACTGCTCGAAATGGTTCCGCAGCGGGAAATACAGGAACGGTCGCTTGGCGGCCGTGAGCTCCATGCAGGTGCTGAGCCCTCCTTGCACGACGGCCAGGTCGCAAGCGGCCAGGTGGCGCGTAGAGGTCGGGCACGAAGCCGGCGGTACTCGACGCCGCGCGCCGCGGGCAAGCGACGCCGGGTCGATGCGCGGGCCGGTGACCACGACGATGCGCGCGGTCGGGCACGAGCCGCCGCGTGGCCGGCGCTGCCGCGATCACCCGGCGCAGCAGGTGATGGCCGACGCCGGTGCCGCCGACCGCCGCGACACACGACCTTCTCGTCGGCGCGGAAGCCCAGGCGCGCGCGCAGCGCCTCGCGATCGGCGAACGCGGTGGGATCGAAAGGCAGGATGTAGCCGGGGAAGTCGAAGTGCTCGCGCGTCCAGTCGCGGATGCGCGGCAAGCCGGGACCGAACTCGGTCTCGACCACGTCGTCCGGGCTGCCCACGAACAGCGCGGCATCGCGGATGCGTGGCAGACGCGCGATCTGCTCGATCATCTCGGCGTTGTAGTCGGCGGCCAGCAGGGCTTCACGCCGATCCCCGGGCATCGACGGGCAGCCAGCCCACGAAGTCGGTGAGCCAGGCGAACGCGGTCCGCTTGAGCTCGGGATTTTCGTGCAGGATAGTAGTCGACGTCCCACGCCTCGTCGCCGACCACGAGGTCGAAGGGCTCGGCCTCGAGCACGTCGTGGAGCACCATGAAGTTGGCGACGAGGATCTCGTCCATGTTACGCCGAGGCGTAGAAGGCGTGCAGGTCGTGCTCGCCGGCCTCCGACTCGAAGTGCGCGGACTCGCCGGCCAGGAGCCGGCTGGCCGGATGAATCGTCTCGCCGCGCGCCTCGAGCACGCGGGTGACCGGATCTTGCGCCAGCCAGCTGATCTCGAGATCCGGCCGCTGCGCGCGTGAGGGCTTCGGCGATGGCGACGTCGCGCAGCGCGTGGCCGAGACCGATCGGGCTGGAGACGAAGAGCGCGCGCCGGCGGCGGGCCATCGCGCGGCGCCACGGCCGCGACGCAGGCTCCGGATCGAGAAACTCACGGACCAGCACGTTGTAGCGCACCGGGTCGCGCGTGTTCGGGGTGTGACCGCTTCCCTCCATCGCGACCAGAACGGAGCCGGCGATCGCCTCGTGCGCCCGCTCGGAAAGCGCGAAGGGGCGCACGCGGTCCTCCGTCCCGTGCACGAGGAGGGTGGGGGCAGCGCACGCGCGCGAGCAGGTCGGCGAGCGGAGTGTGGCACTGCCACTCGTCGATCGTGGCGATCAGGATTTCCGGCGTGGTTTCGAGACCCCACGCTACCGCGTCCTCATGCTGCTTCGTCGAGTGCGGCTCGCTCGAGACCTGCGCGAAGAAGAACTCGAGAAATTCGCGATAGTGAGTGCGCCAGTACCCGGCGTTGAATTTTGCCCAGCCCTTGGGATTGTCACCGACCGGCGCGTGGAAATCAGGTCCGCCGCGCGGGGCGGGATCGAGCGCGCAGGCGGTGAGCACCAGTCGCTCGACCCGCTCCGGATGCTCGGCGGCCAGGATCACGCCCTGCCACGTCGAGCGTGAAAGCGTGACGAGCGACGCGCGATCGGTCCCGGTCGCATCGAGCACCGCAAGGGCGCCGCCCACGACGCGATCGTGATCGTAGCCGGTGGTCGGTCGGCCCTGAACGCCCGTTGCCGGGAGGATCGAACGTGAGCACGCGGAAGTGACGAGCCAGATAGGGAATCTGCGTCTTCCAGACGCGACTGTGGACGATCTGCCAGGGCGGGATGAGCATGACCGTCCGCTCGCCCTCGCCGTAGAGCTCCCATGAGATCGGAACACCCCTGTGCTCGACGATCCCTTCGCGATCCGGATAGCGCGCGCGCATGCCGACCTCCTAGCCGAGCGTGGGAGGATGCCCTTCGCGACGCTGCGTTTCGAGCCATCGCAGGAAGCGCTCGAAGGTCGCGAGGCTCGCCCAGTAGTGCGATTCCTCCTCGGGAAGGCCGAGCACCATCTCCATCTCCATGCCGTACCAGAAGGCGACCAGGTAGGCCGTGACATGCTCCGCCGACACCGAGCGGATCCCGAAGTGCTCCAGCGCGCCTCGACCGCTTGCTCCAGCAGGGCCCGCCACTGACCCCGAAGCTTGCGCACCTCGTCCCCGATGGTCGCGTTCGAGACGCCCAGCGCGGAGAGCTCCATCAGCAGGCGCACGTAGCCCGACTGCAGATCGCCCTCGTAGAAGCGACAGGCCTGCGCCCACTTTGTCGGCCACGCTGCCCGTCGGACTCGAACATCTCGGCCTGACGCTTGAGCAGCGTCAGGTTCATGCGCTCGAGCACCGCGAGCGTCAGCCGTTCCTTGGTGCCGAAGTAATAGTGGATCAGGCTCTGATTGACCCCGGCTTCGGCGGCCACCGCCCGGGTGGACAGGGCCGCGTGGCCTCGCTCCACGATGCAGCGGCTCGCCGCCTGCACGATGGTCTCGCGCATCGGCACGGCGTCGGCTTCCGCAGGGCGCGGGGGCGGGGTCCTTGCTTCGGCCGTCGCCGCTTTCCTTGGGCACTCAATTTAATCACTCGATTAATAGATGCCATCGCTCCGAGATCGTGTCAAGCGCTAGAATTCCGGCCGAAGTCGAACCCTTCGCCAAGGAGCCCGCACTCATGCCGACGCCCGAAGCCGCTGCCTCCGCAGATCGAGCAGTTCCTCCACGACAACCCGCAGGGCGTGCTCACATCGTTCAGGCGCAACGGGATGCCGCAGCTGAGCATCGTCACCGTGTACCCGCGGGACGGTGGCGTGGGCATCTCCATCACGGAGACGCGCGCGAAGTTCAAGAACCTCCTGCGCGATCCGCGCTGCTCGGTGCTGGTCTCGCACGTCGACTGGTGGTCGGGCTTCCTGGTCTTCGAGGGCAAGGCCGAGCTGATCGCACTCCGGCAACACCGACCCCGAAGCGCTGCGTCTGGCTCGCCGCCACATCTTCAGCGCCACCACGCGGCGGCGCAGCGCGGACTGGGATGCAGTACGACCGGATCGCGGCAGGCCGACAAGCGCGTCGCGATGGTGGTGCGCCCCGATCACATCTACGGCTCGGCGCTGGCCAAGATGCGCGACGCGGTGACGAAGTAGCCAGCCCTCTCCCTCGGAGGGGAGAGGACTCGGTGCGGACAGTCGTTACTCGCTGCGCCCATCGGCCTGATCAGGACATGATGAGCGGCCGCCCGCCGAGCCGCCGCGCCCGTGCCGATGATCGAGGCGAAGTCGAGGCTGCCTCCCGATTGCCCAAGCATCCCCAAGGCCTTCAGAAGCGCGCCGCCGGGGGCGCTCCAGCGCGCCGGCGATGGAGCTGCCCGAGCGTGCCCAGGCTCTCCACGCCGGCCGCGATGGCGACGTTCCCGTCGACTGCTCCACCGATCGCGTCTGTCAACAGGCCGACGGTATCCATGGTCTTGACCGCGCTTCGCGAGGCGCTTCCCCGGTTACGGCTGTCTAGGACACGCGCCAAGCCGGAGGTCTCAGAGCCCGGGCGAAGTCACGCCTTGACAAAGAATGAATCCAGGATCATTCTTTGTGCAGTAAGAAATGAATCCAGAGTCACTTCATGGCATATCGTCGAACTGAGCGAGTCGAGGCCTGGCTGGCCGACAACCAGAGCGCGAATCCTCCGTGCCGCCCGCCAGCTGGTGGCCGAGCGGGGTTCGAGGGCCCAGGATCGCCCTCGATCGCGGCGTCAGCAGGGGTGGCGGTCGGTACCGTCTATCGCTATTTTTCCCGACCAAAGCCGACCTCTTTGCCGAGATCGCTGCGGTCGGTCTCGCAGCGAGAGGTGGACGTGCTGCGGGAGATCGCGGACTCCGGCGGGCCAGCGTCTGAGCGCCTCACCGCGGCGGTTCATGCGTTGCCAGTCGCGCCCTCCGCGGGCGCCGCCTGGCGTGCGCGGTCCTCGCGGAGCCCGTCGATCCCGAGGTGGACGACGTTCGACTGGAGTACCGCCGATTCACTACGGGACGTTCGAGCGGATCATCCGCGAGGGATCCAGGCCGAGGAGTTTCCGCCTCAGGACGTGGCCTCCAGCGCGGCGTGTCTGGTCGGCGCGTTCATGGAAGGGCTCGTGAGTCCTCTCGCCATGGAGTCGGCGAGCGACGACGTGACGAACGCGCGTCTGATCGACGCGATCGTTCGGTTCGCGCTTCGGGCCGTATCGGGCAGGCAGCCGGGTCCGGCTGACGATCCGACGAGCTGAGGAGAGACCTCATGGATCGGTCGACGGAACTCGCGCTCGTTCGAAGGATCTTCGACTATCTCGACACGCGCACCACCGCGATGACGGATCGCGTGCATCTCGAGCCGGCGGTCGGCTATGACAGCCGCGCAGGCAAGCCCGCCTCGAGCGCCGGCGCCTGTTCATCGACCAGCCCTGGTCCTGGCGCTGCTCGTGCGACGTCGCGCAACCGGGAGAATTTCGTCAGCCACGATCTCACGGGCGTGCCGATCGCGCTGGTCCGTGCGCGCTCGCGGCCGCGTGCACGCGTTCCTGAACGTCTGTCGACATCGCGGCGCGAAGGTCGTCCAGCGGATCCGGCTGCGGCCGGCACAGCTTCGCGCTGTCCGTACCACGCCTGGACGTACGACTGACGAGGGCCGTCTGCTCGGGATGGGGACGTCACGCGGATTCGAGGGAGTGGATCGCGCAGCATCGCGGGCTGGTCGAGCTGCCCGTCGTCGAGCGGCACGGGCTCATCTGGGTCCGTCCCACACCCGGCGCGACGTTCGATCCGGACGCGCTCCTCGCAGGGGCTGGGCGACGAGCTCGCGGGCTACGGCTGGTGCCGCTATCACCACTACGCGACCCGGACCATGCGGCGGCGCATGAACTGGAAGCTCGCCGTCGACACGTTTCTCGAGTCCTGGCACGTGCCGGTGCTGCACCGCCGAACTCGTCGCGCCGGCCCTCCACTCGGGCATCGCTGGTCGGTCGATCAGTTCGGACCGCAACCTGCGACTCGTGTTCCCGTCTGAAGTCGATCGACGCCCTTCGCGGACGCCCGGAGGCCGGAGTGGCGCCTCGTCCGTCACGCGCTTGATCGTGCACGTCGTGTTTCCCCAACACCGTGCTGGTCATGGCCAGCGATCACCTGGAGTCGTGGCGAATCTTTCCGGCGGCCGGCGAGACCACGGACGAGAGCGTGATCGAGGCGTCGCTCTACACGCCGGAGCCGGCCGAGACCGAGGCCGCCCGAGGCGGAGTGGTGCCACCGATTCGCGCAGATGCTCGGCACCGTCAACGACGAGGACTTTCCGGTCGTCGAGGACGTGCAGCGTGGGCTCGCCGCCGGGGCGCAGGCGTGCCCTCACGTTCGGGCGACACGAGCCCGCGCTCGCGCACTTCCATCGCGCGATCGCGCGCGAGCTCCGGATCGAGGCGACTCGGGCTACCTGACGGCCTCGTCCGTTACCCTCGGAGTGCGCTGCGACCGGGCGCGCCACACCGCGATGGACGACACGATCCAGGTCTTGCTCCAGTACGGCTACGCTCGTGCTGTTCGCCTTCGTGCTGGCCGAGCAAGTCGGTCTTCCCATTCCGGCCGTGCCCGTTCTGCTCGGCGTCGGCGCGCCTCGCCGGGGCGGGGCGGATGAGCGTGGCGCTGGCGCTCGGCGTGGCCCTCGTCGCATCGCTCACGCCCGACATCGTCTGGTACGAGCTGGGGCGGCGGCGTGGCGGTCGAGTCCTCCGGCCTTCTCTGTCGGATCTCGCTCGAGCCGGACTCGTGCGTCCGGCGCGCCGAGGACTCGTTCGTCAAGCACGGTCGCGGCGTCCTGCTGGTCGCAAAGTTCTTCCGGCCTGAGCACGGTCGCGCCGCCGCTGGCGGGTGTCGTCGGGATCTCCCGTCAGCAGTTCCTGTTACTCGACAGCGCCGCGGCGCTCGTGTGGGCCGGCAGCTGGGCCGCCGTGGGCTACCTGTTCAGTGACGCGTTGGAGCTCATCGTGTCGGATTCCGCGCGGCTGGGGAATGTGCTGCTGATCGTCGTCGCGGCGGCGATCGTGGCGTACGTCGCGATCGAGTTCATCCAGCGCCAGCGATTCCTGAGGACTCTCAGAATGGCGCGCATCACGGTCGACGAGCTGCGGGACCGTCTCGCGGCCGGAGACGCCGGGCTGACGATCGTGGATGCGCGGTCGCCGCTCGAGCTGAACGTGACGCCGTACACGATCCCCGGCGCTCTGTGGATTCGCCGCGGACGACATCGATCGGCGCCACCTCGAGATTCCGCGCGACCGCGACATCGTCGTGTTCTGCACCTGACCCAACGAAGCGACCAGCGCCCGGGTGGCGCTACGGCTCAAGCGTCACGGCATCACGCGGGTCCGGCCGCTTCCAGGGCGGCCTCGGCTCTGGATGGACAGCCAGCTCCCCGACCGAGAAGCTCCGCGACCTCACCTCGGCGCGGGAGCCGGCCGCCTAGCGCCGCCGATCAGCGCTTGCGCGGACGCTTGTCGTCCGCGTGGACCAGCGCCACCGCCGCCTCGGGCGTGAGCACGCGGAAGGCCATGGTCTCGACCAGATAGAGCGCGGACGGCTTCGTCCGTGTGGTTCTGATAGGCGATCGACATGTCGGTGCCGATCGTCAGCTCGAAGTCGCCGCCGCGAAGGCTCAGCACGACCGCGCCGTTGACCGCCGGCGCCCACACGAGCGGCCCGTCCACGAGCTTTCGCACCACGTTCAGCACGGGGTAGCCGCCGTCACCCACCGCTTGAGTGAGCCCGGTGTAGTAGCGCGGGCCCATGGCGATCGCGTAGGGACCGTCGACGCCGGCCAGGCGCAGGAGCCTCGTCGCTTCCGCGATGCTGTGCGGATAGTTCTGGATAGTCATCGGGAATCGGCAGGATGGGATGGGCCGACGCCTGGTCGATGCCCTCGATGCCGCCGGTCCGCGTAGCCGTGGAAGATCGCGGTGTCCTCGGCGTAGGCGATGCGAGTGGCCGCGTCGATCAGGGGCTGGAGCTCGGGTCTTCCGCTCCGCGCTCGACCGCATCCATCTCCTCGCGCGACGAGCTCGAAGTACGAGCGCAGCTCGATCGAGCGGCATCGTCTGTCTCCGCGTGGCCTCGACGTTGTCGGCGGGCCCGCTGCCGAGCGGCTCCCGGCGCCCGGTGTTCACGGCGGCCGCCGTCGGGCCGAGCGGCCCGTCGAAGTCGACGAGCTTCCGCCCCGCGAGCTTCAGCTTCAGTACGCGCGTGGCCTCGGCGTCGATCTGCTTCCACGCTGCGGTCGAAACGGGCGCGAGCTCTCGTTTGAGGTTGTTCATAGGCTCTGGCCGCCCTTCAGGCTGCCGATGCCGAGCGAACCCCCGCCTCCGGCCGCGGAATCAGCGCCGCCTTCGCTCACCGCCGGCGCTGGCTTGCTCTCGCATGACCAGCGATCCGGTCGTGAACAGAGTATTCCTTGAGGTGCGCGTCCATCGTGGCGTCACGGCGCCGGTACCACTCGAGCAGCATGGCGAAGTGCTCCTTCTCCTCGTCTCGGTTGTGCGCCAGGATCGCCTTCAGATCGGAGTCGGTGGCCGCGTCGACGCGCTGGTCGTACCAGTCGGCGGCCTCCAGCTCTTCCTGCATGGACGTGAGCGCCCGATGGTTGTCGAGAGTCTCCGGTCTCAGCTTGCTTTCCGACTCGTGGTAACCCGCCGAATTCGCCATTCCCGCTCCTTTGGAACATTGGTTCGCGCGCGTCTGGGTGCCCGGTGGAGCGACAGTCACGATACTCCCACCGCGACTCGGCTTCAACGGAAGGCGAGATGGCCAGATCACGACGGTGGTCGTTTGACCTCATGGGAGAACCGACGTACGTTCGGTGCAGCCCTCGACCGTCTAAAGGGGTCAGCCGTGCACGTGGCCGCGACGAGGGACGAAGGAGGGGGACCGTGGTCTGGGGAATGACGCTCGAGACGTTCACGGCCGTGCATGTCGTGTTGAGCCTGATCGGGATCGTCGCGGGATTCGTGGTGCTGTTCAGCTTTTTCAGGGGCAAGCGGCTGCGCGTCTGGACCGCACTGTTCTTGCTCACCACGGTCGCGACGAGCGTCACCGGATTCGCCTTCCCGGTCGATCACCTGCTGCCGTCCCACATCGTGGGCGCGATATCGCTCGTGGTGCTCGCGGTGGCGATCGTCGCCCTCTTCGGGCTTCACGTCCGGGACGTCTGGCGCGGCATCTACGTGGTGTCTACCGCCCTGGCGCTCTACTTCAACGTATTCTGTCGGGGTCACCCAGGCCTTCTTGAAGGTCCCGGCGCTCCACGCGCTCGCACCGCAGCAGAACGGAGCCACCCTTCGTGGTCGCCCAGCTGCTCGTGCTCGCCCTCTTCATTCTGCTCACCGTCGTTGCGGTGAAGCGGTTCCGACGCGACGTGGTCGCCCGCGCGTGAGGGCCCCGACGAGCTGACGTCGGCGGCTCAGCTCTGACTGCCGACCAGCTTCTCGAACCGCGGATCCGGGCAGACCCAGATCGCCGCGACCAGGACGTAGAGCGCGCAGGAGATCAGTGGTTGAACGAAGGCGAGCGCGATCGCCACGACGTAGATGACCACCGAGATCTTTCCCTTGAGATCCCTGCCGAGCGCTTCGCCAGCAGCGAGTCCTTACCGTGGACGTGGAGGAGCGCGCGAGTGAGGATGTAGTAGGCGGCGCCCGCGCCGAGCAGCACGGCGCCATACGCCGCGACGGGCAGTGGCGCGAAGTGGCTGGTGCCCACCCAGCCGGTGACGAACGGTACGAGCGAGAGCCAGAAGAGCAGATGCAGATTCGCCCACAACGTCGCGCCGTGCACGTGGCGCACGGCATGGTACAGGTGGTGGTGGTTGTTCCAGTAGATCCCGACGAAGATGAAGCTCAGCACGTAGGTCAGGAATACGGGCAGCACCGGCGCGAGCGCCGCCGCGTCGGTGCCGTGCGGCACCTTCATCTCCAGGACCAGGACGGTGATGATCACGGCGATCACGCCGTCGCTGAAGGCTTCGATACGGCCTTTACCCATGGCGCGTCACGACACGATCCTACGCGACCGACCGGGGAGCCGCCAAGATGAGCGATCTGATGCCGTCAGCTGAAGCGATCGAATGCCCGGCCGGCCTGGCGTCCGCGCCTCGTCCTCGAGTCGTATCCGGCTCACCAGGCGGCTCTCCCCGGCGGCCTGGTCGTGCGCCGGGCGCTGCCGCGCTGCCGGCCGGCGGCTGGTGGGACCGTGGTGCTTCCTCGATCACTATGGCCCGCTCGCATTCGGCGCGGGCAAGCCGATGGACATCGGACCGCATCCCCATATTGGGCTTCAGACCGTGACCTGGCTGATCGAGGGCGAAGCGCTGCACCACGACAGTCTGGGCAATGAACGGTTGATCAAACCCGGCCAGCTCAATCTGATGACCGCCGGGTCAGGGATCTCGCACTCCGAAGAGACGCCGAGCCGCAACTCCGGGCGCCTGCACGGGCTGCAATTCTGGGTGGCGCTCCCGGATTCGCGCCGGCACGGCCCGCCCGCTTTCGATCACTACGCGGAGCTGCCGGTCGTCGTGAGAGGCGCGTGTCGCGCCGTGGTCTTGATGGGCGAGCTCGACGGCGTGCGATCCCCGCGACGGCCTACTCGAAGATGGTGGGCGCCGACATCGTCGCCACCGGGTGACGACGACGTGCGCCTGCCGCTCGATCCGAGCTTCGAGCACGCGATCATGCTCGTCGGCGGCCGCGTGGCTCTCGGCGATCGCGCGCTGGAGCCCTCGACGCTCTACTATCTCGGCACCGGCCGCGACGCGGTGACCCTGGCGGTGGGAGCCGGGGCGCGCCTGGCCTTGCTGGGAGGCGAGCCGTTCGGCGAACGCATCCTGATGTGGTGGAACTTCGTGGCGCGCACGCCGGAAGAGATCGCACAGGCGCGCACCGACTGGGAGCGAGGCGATCGATTCGGATCGGTGCCGGCCTATGCGGGCGATCGCATTCCGGCGCCACCGTTGCGAGGCGCAGCTATCCCTTGATGCTGCCCAAGGTCAGCCCCGCCGCAATGTAGCGGCGGACGGCAAAGAAGAGAGCAATCGGCGGCAGCGCATAGATGAGAGAGGCCGCCACCGGGTAGTTCCACGGCGTGTCCTCGTTGTCGAAGAACGTCGCGAGCGTTATCGCCACGGTCTTGTTCCTGGGAGAGGACAGCAGCAGGAACTGGTACAGGTACTCGTTCCAGGCGGTCAGCAGGGCGTAGGTGCCGACAGCCGCCAGGGCCGGCGCCATCAGGGGCAGATAGATCCGCACATAGACCTGGCCGGGCGTCGCGCCATCGACCCGCGCTGCCTCGTCAAGCTCCATCGGGATCAGTCGGCCATACCATTGGAGGATCAACACCGCATAAGGGATGGCGAATGTCACATCCGCTGCGATCACCGCCCACAGGCTGTCCATCAACCCGTACTCGTGCATCAGCCGATAGAACGGGATGACGAGGAAGTACGCAGGAACCGTATAGAAGAGGAGCGCGGTGGTGGAGATCACCCGCCCTTGCCCAATCGCATCCGGCCCAGCGCGAAGCCCGCCAGCGAACTGATCAGCACGGTCAGCGCCATCGTCATGATGCCGATGAAGAAGCTGTTGCCGAACTGGTGCCAGAAGTCTTGAAGGTACCAGTACCGCTGGAACACGACCCCGCGGAAGGCCTCGAGCGTCGGGGCAGTCGGCCAGATGTCGCCGGTGAACTCCGTATTGCCCTCGGGGTCGAGGGCGATCAACATCATGTTGTAGACCGGCAGCAGCCACCAGATCAGCAGCACGACGGCGAGCACCACGGCGCCCGCGTCGCTGACGCGTCGGCGCCGTCGGTGGCGCCGCAGACTCGACGTCCGGCCCCAGGCCGGCGCGACACTCATAGCTGCACCTCGCGCGTTTGCAGCCGGCGTATCAGAAGGATTCCGAGCGCGACAATCACGGGCAGAGCCGCCATGACGGCGGCGACGCCGAGCTCGGGTTTGCCATGGTCAAACAGGTATTCGACGCCTAGCGTCGCCAGCACGTCCGTCGAACCAGGGGCGCCGCCGGACACGAGATCCACGGTGTTGAAATCGCCGATCATCCAGATCGCCGAAAGCAACGTGCAGACGAGATAGAGGTTCGCCAGCAGCGGCACCACGAGATGGACGAAGCGCCGGAAGCCGGTGGCCCCGTCGATATCGGCAGCTTCGTAGAGATCCTGAGGGATCGCCATCCGCCCCGCCAGCAGAATCAGGGTCCAGAAGGGCATCGTCTTCCAGGTCGAGGCGACGAGGTTGGCTCCGAGCGCGAGCCAGTAGTGGCTCAACCAGTCCGGACCGTATATGCCGAACAGCTTCTCGAGCACGCTGTTGAGGAACCCCCAATACACCAGCATCCAGTGAAAGGAGATGAAGCCGGTTTGCGCCGGCAGCGCCCAGGGCAGCATCGAGACGACCAGCATCGCCTTGACCCACCGGCTACGGCGCATGAAGAAACCGGACAGCAGCAGAGCGAAGAACAAGCTGGTGTTCACGCCGATGCCGACATAGAGCATCGTGCTGACGACCGCGTCCCGGTACTCATCGCTTGCAAACAGCGTGAGGTAGAGCGACGGGCTGCTCGCCATCCAGAGCCCGTAGGCGAGCGGATAGATGGCAAAGGCGACCAGGACCGCCGCGTAGGGGACGATGAAGGCGATCGCCCAGGTGAGCTCGACGCCGGGCAGGTGGGGGTGCCAGGACCGTCGCCGCGGCCGGTTGAGCGTGCTGGGCCCGGCTGCAAGAACCTGCTGCGTGCTGCTCACAGCCGTGTCCTCACCTCTGCCCGACCGGGCGTCTCGCGAAGGTCGCTTCAGCGGTGGATAGCGGCGTGCCGCCTAACCCAGGGCGCGGCGAGGTGCGCCGGGCGGCGGGGTCAGCCCTTGACCCCGCCCATCGTCAAGCCGGCGGTCATGCGCCGGCGGAACGCGTAATAGATCGCGACCGGCGGTGCCGCGTAGATGATCGCGGTCGCCATCATGTAGTTCCACGGCGACTGGTCGCTGCTGAGGAACTGCGCGAGCGCCACCGGCACCGTCATGTTCGCCTTCGAGGACAGGAGCAGGAACTGATACGAGGTACTCGTTCCAGGCCAGTAGCAGCGCGTAGGTGCCCACGGCGACCAGCGCCGGTGCCATCAGCGGCAGATAGATTCGCAGATAGATCTGCGGCGGCGAGGCGCCGTCGATGCGCGCCGACTCGTCGACCTCGATCGGGATGCTCCGGCCGTACTCCTGGAAGACGAAGATCGCGTACGGCGTCGCGAACGCGACCAGCGCGGCGATCACCGACCACGGGTTGTTGGCGAGCCCGTAGTTCTGCATGATCCGGTAGAACGGGATCGCGAGGAACGACGCCGGGATCACGTAGGTCAACAGCGCGGCGTTGGTCACCAGCCAGCCGTGGCGGATCCGCATCCGGCCGATGGCGAAGCTGGTCAGCGTTCCGAACAGCAGCGCGAAGAACGTCACCATCACGCCGATGTAGAGGCTGTTCGCGAACTGGCGCCAGAAATGCTCCAGATACCAGTGGCTCTGGGTCAGGACGCCCCAGAAGCTCTCGACCGACGGGACCCTCGGCCAGATATGGTCGGTGAAGACGTCGCCCTCGGGCTCGAGCGAGATCAGCACCATGTTGTAGAGCGGCACGAGTGTCCACACCACGATCACCGCGGAGAGAACCACGGTCCCCAGGTTGCGCAGGTACCGGCGGAGCCGTTCCGAGCTGTGCGCCCGAGATGACGCTCGAGTTGCCAGCCTCGCGTCTGCTGCGATCGTGCTCATATCTGAACCTCCGAGGTGCGGAGCTTGCGCATCAGGACGATCACCAGCGGGATGACCAGCGGCAGCGCCGACATCACCGCTGCCACGCCCAGCCGTGGCTGAGCGATGTCGAACGCATTGCGGATGCCTAAGGTGGCCAGCACGTGTCCCTGGTTGGCGGGGCCGCCGCCGGAGACGAAGTTGACGGCGTTGAAGTCGCCGAGCAGGAAGATCGTCGAGAGCAAGGTGCAGATCAGGTAGAGGTTGGCGAGCAGCGGGAAGGTGATGTGCACGAACCCGCGCATCCCGGTCGCCCCGTCGACTTTGGCGGAGTCGCTGATCTCGAGCGGGATCGCCATCCGGCCGGCGAGCAAGATCAGCGTCCAGAAGGGCGTCCACTTCCAGATGTGGGAGACGATGACCGCGCCCAGAGCCGACCAGCGGTCATTGAGCCACGACGGGCCTTCGACGTGGAAGAGAGTGTAGATGACGTTGTTGAGGAAGCCCCACTCGCCGTTGAGCATCCAGTGGATCGAGATGAACGTCGAGATCTGCGGCACCGCCCAGGGCAGCACGAAGATCAGGAGCAGCGCCTTCATCCACCAGCCCGGGCGCATGAAGAAGCCGGACAGCAGCAGGGCGAGGAACATCTTCACGTTCACGCCGAGTGCCAGATAGAGGATGGTGTTCACCACCGTGGTCTGGTAGATCGGGTCGGCGAACAGCTCCCGGTAGAGGCTCGCCTCGCTGCCCATCCACAACCCGTAGACCACCGGGTACGCGACGAAGGTCAGAAACACCGCGATGTACGGCACGACGAATGCGACGGCCCAGGTGTACTCGCCGCCCTTGAGGCCGCCGCGCAGGGAGCGCGAGAGCGTACGCCGCCGGACGGCCGGGCGGCCGACGTCGATGACCGATGTGCCGTTCATTTGTTGGTCTCCGCTCTCACGCCTTCTTGTACTTGGAGAAGATCTCCTCGATGCGCTTGAATGCCTTGTCGATCGCGACCTCCGGCTTCACGCCTTCCTTCGCGACGTCGATCATCGCCATGCTCCACACGTGCTGGGAGCGGACTTCCGCCATCGCCAGGTTGAACACGTAGTAGTCCGGCACGGTCGGGCCGAGGAGGCCCTGCTGGACGTAGCCTCGCAGATGCGGGTCCTTCGGGTCCTGCCAGAATGGGCTCTTGGCGAGCGACGGCATGACCGGCAGCCAGCGGCCCAGCCCCAGCTCGACGAACTCGCCGACGACCTTCGGTTGGGCGAAGTACTTGATGAATTCCTTCGCCACCGGGACGTTCTTCGCCCCCTTCGGGATCATCAACTGGGTGACGCCCACGATGCTCGGTACGGGCTTGCCCGCATTGTCGTTCGGATAGCCGATGCCGTGGCTCACCATGTCCTTGAAGTACCACTCCGGGTGCTTCTCCTTGACCGCGACCTCGGTCGAGAGCGTCCCGTCGACGTCCATCACCATGAGCTTGGCGTGGAAGGCGTTGTTGTCGTCCGCGTCGTTCCAGTTGATCGCGCTCGGCGGCACGTAGCCGTCGCGATAGGCGCCGCCGAGGTAAGCGGTCGCCTTGATGGCCGCTTGCTTGACCTTCGGGTCATCGAGATGCAGCTTGCCGTCCTTCGTGACGATGTCTTGACCGCCATAGCCCAGGAGAAACGCCATGAAGAGGTTGTAGGGATCGACCCCGTTGGCCGTCACCTGGAAGCCCAGGCCGTATACCTTGCGCTCGCCCTGCTTGCGCAGGGTGTCCTGCACCTTCTTGAAGAAGTCGAAATACGCGTCCCACGTCTTCGGGATGTCCTCGATCTTGAGCCCGGCTTTCTACCAGCGGTCGCCAGATATGGCAGGGGACGACGGCAGCCCGTATGGGCACACCGTATTGGCCGACCTTCTTCGTGACGTTGTTGTAGGCCTGACCGGACACAACAGCGGTCTCGCTGAACTGGGCCTTCTGAGGCTCCACGATGTCGCTGACGTCGACCCACCGATCTTGCCAGGCGTATATCTGTAAGATCTCGGCCGGGTTGTTCGCCATCACATCGGGGACGACCCCGCTGGTGAGCGCCGCGATGATCTTCTGCCGTTCCGGCGCGAACGGGGTAATGCTCAGCTCGATCTTGTTGCCACTCGCCTTCTCGTAGTCGGTGACCGCCTTCCGCAGTGCCACGTCTTCGTCCTGGACGAAGCCCTGCGCGAACCACACGCTGGCGGTGGTCGCCGCCGCCCTGGCGATGTGCGGCCCCACGAAGGGCGCGCGGCGGCAAGAGCCAAGGATCCACGTAGCATCGAACGCCTGGAGAGATAGGCCACGGTCGCCTCCTGCACTTTGTCGAGGACGTTGACCTGACTCGCGCGCTCGTTTTCGCTGTATGCGCCTCCGGGACCTGGCGCCGGGTCGCCCGACCTTGCGGGACCGCCCGGCCCGTTCGTCTTTTAACGGCTATTAGATGCGGGAATACGACATCTGACGACACCTGTCAAGCCGGTATAAACCGGCGTAAAACCGGAGGCTCGCGGCACGACCGCATGTCGAAGTCGAGGGCTCACTCAGCGGTAAATTGAACGTCTCCGAGGTCCTGTGGCACGATCGAACTCGCACTCCGAGGGGGAAATCATCTGGCTGACCATCGAAGCCGCGCAGAAAGAATTCGAGCCCGCGTGCGTGTACGTCAACACCGCCAGTATCGGACTGCCGCCTCGACGCGTCGCCAAGGCGGTCGACGAAGCCCTCGAGGTGTGGCGGACTGGACGGGCCGAGGCCGCGGACTACGACGCGATCGTCGACCGCGCGCGCCGGCAATTCGCCGCCCTGGTCGGCGTCTCCTCCGATCGCGTCGCCATCGGCAACCAGGTCTCGACGTTCAGCGGGCTGGTCGCGGCCGCGCTGCCTGACGGCGCGCAGCGTGCTGGCCGCCGAGGAGGATTTCTCCTCGGTCCTGTTTCCCTTCCTGGCGCACGCCGATCGTGGTGTCCGCGTCGAGACCGTCCCGCTGGATCGCCTGGTCGAAGCCATCCGTCCGGGCGTGCATCTCGTCGCGGCGAGCGCGGTGCAGTCCGCGGATGGGCGGATCGTCCCCGGCGGACTCGAGGGCTTCGCCTCGGCCGCCGCCGCGCACGGCTGTCTTACCTACGTCGATGCGACGCAGGCGGTTGGCTGGTTGCCCTTCGACGCCGGCCGCTTCGACTTTCGTGTCCTGCGCCACATACAAGTGGCTTCTGTCACCTCGCGGGACGGCCTTCGGCGTGGTGCGGCCGGAGCGCCTGAACATGGTACGGCCGCTGTACGCCGGCTGGTATGCCGGCGACGATCCGTGGACATCGATCTACGGATCGCCTCTGCGATTCGGCGAAGGATGCGCGCCGGCTCGACATCTCGCCCGCGTGGCTGTCCTGGGCCGGGACCGTGCCCGCGCTCGAGATGCTGGGCGAGGTCGGAATCACCGCGATCCATCGCCACGACGTCGGGCTCGCGAATGCGCTGCGCCGGCGGCTCGGGCTACCGGACGGAGATTCGGCCGTCGTCACGGTGGCCACCGAAGGTGGCCTCGAGCGGCTCCGCGCCGCCGGCATCAAGCGGCCTCGATCCGCGCCGGCGCGGTGCGAGTGTCCTTCCATCTCCACAACACCGAATCCGACGTGGACGTCGTGGCTCGCGCGCTCAGGGGCTGACGAGGTCCGGGAGGTCGACATGGACTGCTGCGGTCGGATGGTCTCGCGTCGGAACTGGCTGTGGAGCACGCTCGTCACCTCGGCGGCGTCGCTGGTCGCGAGCTGTCGCGGCTCAGCGCGGCGTCGGCTCGCGCGGCGGCGGACGCGCCCGCCGCAGCTGCTCAGGCCGTGCTCCGCGACTCGCATCTCTGTCGACGTCCACAGTCACGCCGGGCCGACCGGCGCTCATTTCGCGCGGAACGCCGAATGACGACCTCGCGCGGGGTATGCGCGCCGGCGGGATGGCGACCGTGTGCCTCGCGGACGTTCCGGACGGTCCGCTGTTGGGGCCGCCGGCCGAACGGCTCGCTCGGCGCAACCCGCGAGCCGGCGCCCGGCGAGCTCTACCGTTACCACCTCGACCGGCTGAGCTGGATCGACGAGCTGGTGGCCAAGCACGGCGTCCGGCGTGCGCTGACCGCCGCGGACCTGAAAGCCGCGCACCTCGCGGGTCAGCCGGCGATCGTCGAGGACATCGAGGGGCTCGACTTCCTGGGAAGAAGCTCGAACGGCTCGAGGAGTCGTACCAGCGCGGCGTGCGCCACACGCAGCTCGTCCACTACACGCCGAACGACATCGGCGATTTCCAGACGGGCACGGTCACCCACAACGGCCTGACGCCGTTCGGCGCCGACGTGATCCGCGCGTGCAATCGCCCTCGGTATCGTTTGCGACGTGGCGCACTCGACGGAGGACATGGTCAAGCAGGCGGTGAAGGTGTCGACCAAGCCGCTCTTGCTGTCGCACACGGCGCTCCAGGGCTCGAAAGCCCAGGGGCAAACGCCGCTGGCGGCGCGCCAGGTCAGCCGCGACCACGCCGCGCCGTCGCCGACACCGGAGGCTCCATCGGCGTGTGGCACTTCTTTCCGTCGCTCGATCGCTACGTCGACGGCTTGAAAGAGATGGCCGACGTCGTCGGCGCGGACCACGTGAGCATCGGTACCGATCAGCAGACCGCGCCGGGCAGCCTGCAGGACTATGCGCAGTTCACGCGGCTGGTGGAGGCGATGCTGCGCGGCGGCTTCACCCCGGCCGACGCCGGCAAGGTGATCGGCGGCAACTATCTTCGGATCTTCGCGGCGTCCGCGGGCTAGGAGACTGCCGTCGCCCCATGGGCGCGATGGACGAGATCCGACACCTCGTGGTTTTGATGCTCGAGAACCAGTCGTTCGACCGGCTCCTCGGGTATCTGGATCTCGGCGACCGCACGCAGAAGCTCGAAGGCCTCACGGGGACGGAGACGAACCCCGTGTCTCCGCCGACCGACATGACGCCGGTGCCGGTGAACCGCGTCTCGGCGCCGAGCGCGTATGTCACGGACCCCGGTCCCGGCCACGATTTCGAGGACGTCAACCAGCAGCTGTTCGCCGACCGAGCGCCGGCGGATACGAGCGCACCCGGGAACGCGGGGTTCGTCCTCAACTACTCGCAGCAGACCGACTCCCGCGGCCGCCGCCTGGGCGATCGCGGGCGCGGCATCATGCAGTGCCTCGACCCCGCGCTCGTGCCCATTCTGACGACCCTGGCTCGCGAGTTCACGGTGTGCGATCACTGGTTCTCGTCCGTCCCCGGCCCCACCTGGCCGAACCGGTTTTTCCTCCACGCCGGGACCGCCAAGGGCTTCCTCGTCACGCCGGAGACGCCCGGTCAGCTCGTGTCGCAGTTCTGGACCTCGCCGTACGACATGCCGACGATCTTCGAGAACCTGAACGACCGCGGACTGACGCTGGACCGTGTACTTCGACGACTACGCGCAGGCCTTCGCGCTGCGAAGGCTTCATCCCTACGGCGATCGATTCCAGCGCTACGAGCAGTTCGCCCGGGACATCCAGAACGGGACCTTGCCCACGTACGCGTTCATCGAGCCGCGCTCGTTCAGCGCGCCTGGCTACCCGGCCAACGATCAGCATCCGCCGCACGACCTGCTCGAGGGCGAGAAGCTCATCGCCGAGGTCTACGACACGCTGCGGGCCGACGACAAGCTCTGGCGCCAGTCGCTGATGGTGGTGCTCTACGACGAGCACGGCGGCTTCTACGATCACGTGCCGCCGCCGCGGGCCGTTGCCGCCCGACTCGTCGCGCGCGCGGCCCTCGGGGTTCCAGTTCGATCGCCTGGGCGTGCGGGTTCCGCGCGATCTTGATCTCGCCGTGGGTCGCGGCAGGCCGGGTCGATCACACGGTCTACGACCACACGTCGGTGCCGGCGACGATCAAGAAGATGTTCGGCTCTGCCGCGATTCCTGACTGCCCGTGACGCGGCCGCGAATACCTTCGACCGCAACTTCCTGCCGAGTGCGCGGACCGTGCCGCTCACGAACCTGCGCGGCTTGGTCCCCGCGGCGCGCGCGTCGGCTCCGCTGAGCGGAGTCGCTGTCAGCGTATCAGCGCTCCTTGCAGGCGCTGGCCCAGGCGATGGGCAGCCCGGCCGGGTCGGCCCCTGGTGCGGACGAGGCCGCGAGGCACGCGCAGACGTTCCTGCAGCAGCCCCAGTCGCCCTAGCTTCGCTCGCTATCATCGCGCCGGCTCTTCCTCAGTAGCGCGAAGCCTTGCCCGGCGACCGCGCCTGTCGGCCACCTCGCGTAGCTCGGAGGGCTGGGGAGATCCGCGCAGCTTGCGCGTCGGGATCAGCAAATCCGTCGACTTCGGCCCGGCGCGCGAACGTCGCGTAGTCCGTGGCCACGAGCACCGGGGTATCGAGATAGAACGTCGAAGACGATCTCGGGAGCATCGAGCGCGAACAGCGGCCCGCGTGCCTTGGCGGCCTCCGCGGCGATCTTCCGCCAGTCCGTGCCGCGGGCCTGACGTACCATCATGGTCGACCTGACCGGCGACCATGACCGCCGCGACCACGAGCCACGCGGCGGCGAACGCCTGCGTGCGCCACCGCCAGCGAAGCTTCACGAGCCAGAGCGCGACCAGCAGCGCCGTCGGGGTGCACAGCGGCAGGTGGTAGCGCCATCGCTGTCGGTGCGAGACCGCGACGAGCGCGAATACGGCCGCCATCCACGCCAACGCACGAGATACGTCTCGCGTACGGCGCACCGTATCCGCCAGGCCGGACGCTCGCCCACAGCGCGGCGGGGATCAGGATCGTCCACGGCAGCAGGATCGAGAGAGCCTCGGCCGAACGTGCGTGGAGCACGCCGCCCGCGTCCCCACGGGCCGGAAGTGGGAAGTCAGGCGAGCACGAAATCCTGAGTCAGCACCTCGTCGACGAACGCCGCGCCGCCGGCGGACGACGCCATCCATCCCCAGACGGCGCGACCGTGAGGAGCCCGATTCCGATCAGGGGACACGAGCGGCGCGGTCCGGCCCATCCGTAGGCGATGAACTCGTAGACCAGCGCGACCCCGAGGCCCAGAACCCCGCGGGGCCCTTGACCCAGAACCCGACTCCGACCAGCACGTAGAAGGCGATCAGGGCACGCGGGCGGCTCGTCGAACTCGCGCATCACGAAGGCGACGATGGCCAACGCGATGGCGAGCGAGCACCATGTCGGGCACGGGTGAGCGCGCCAGCGAAAGACGCCGGCCGTCGTCACGCTGATCAGCCCCGCGGCAACGGCCGGTACTGTGATTGAACAGTCGGGCGCCGAGCCAGTACGTCACCGCCACGAGGCCGAGCGCGGCGAGCAGCGAGGGCAGCTGGGCGGTCCGCGGATCACGGCTCCGGCGGGCCAGGCGGCGATCGCGATGAGCCATGCGTGGAGCGGTGGCTTATTGAGCATTGGCGCGCCGTTGATCTCCGGCTTGAGCCAGTGACCATGCCGGAGGATGTCGCGCGCCATCAGCGGAAAGCGCGTCCATCGTTGGTCGTATGACACGCGCGCCGAAGTCGAACGAACAGGACGACGGTGCTGACCGCGATCAGAATCGCCAGCCGACGAAGCTGGAGCTCGACCTTCAGCTCCAGCGGTCATTGGGAAGGTAGTGATCGCACCAGGCGTCGAGCATCAGGAGAGTCCAGAGCACCTTTCCGATGGTTCCGCCGGCCACTGACGTGCTCGGCGACCAAGCGTGTACTTGACGGTCGCGGGCTCGAAGAGACCGCGCCATGCGATTCGTGCGGGCGCGAGCCGCTCTTCGAGGATGTTCCGGAGCGGCCCACGCAGCCAGGCGGGCGATCGGGCACGCCGAGGCCTTGCTCTGCGACGGGTGACGATATCGGCCGGGAGCAGCCCGCCGCCGACCACGCTCTTGAAGAGGTACTTCGTCGTCATTCCGCGGATCTGAACTGCCCCGGTATCTGGCAGACTAAGCTCCACGAGTCGATGATCGAGGAACGGCGCGCGCACCTCGAGACCCGGCGAGCCATGCGTGGCGCGGTCGGCGGCGCACGGAGCGTCTGGTCGGCCAGATAGAAGCGCGAATGGTGGTAGATCATGCGCTCGATGGGGTCCCTCGACGACGACTCGTCGATCGCCATCGTCAGCTCCGCGTACGGATCGAAGCTGCGCAGAGCGCCCTGACGCCAGCCGACAAGAGGCGTTCTTGGCTCCGGGGGCGGCAGCCACACCGAGCCGGAGCTGTGATCCGCCACCTCGGGACGCGGTGGGCAATGCGCGCACGAACTAGTCGTGGAGCAGTGAAGTCAGAGGCTTCCGTGGCAGCGCCGGGACGAGGGCAGTCGATCGACGATCGCCCGAACGCCGGGGCTGGAGCCGCGCGCGGGAGCACGCTGCGCAGCCAGCGCGCCGGACGATCGGCGAGGAAGGTCGGATAACCGCGCAGAAGAGCTCGTCGCTGCCGCCGTCACCGCTGAGCATCGCGGTGGCCGCAGGCAGCGGCCGCCCCGGCGCCAGCACGTACCGCGGTGGCGAACCACGCATCGCCGGAGTGGCTCGCCTGGCGGAGGCTCCTCGACCCCGCTCCATGAGCCCGGACGCGTCTTGAGGACGTGAACACGATCGCGTGGTGCTCGGTCCCAGTGTTCGGCGAGCCCGCCGGAGAGCAGCGAGCCGCCGCTCGTCGTAAGGTCGGCTCCTCGAAGCCGACGCAAAATGTCTGCAGGGTGCCGGGACTCGGAGCGCGCGGCGCAGCGCGGTGATCGTGCCGGAGTCGATGCCCCGCTCACGAATCCCGACGGGCGTCGCTCACCAGGCAGTTGTGACGCCGTCTCGAGCGCCAGGACCCCGCGCGCCATTCGTCCTCGCTCACCGCGGGCTGGGGCGCGAACGCATTTTCCAGTACGGCTGGAGGTGTGGCTTGTCTGTGACACCACGAATGTGCGCCGCGGTACTTTCGCCACCGGCCAGGATCGAGTGCGGGGCCGGCACGCACTCGAACGCGGTAGCGGTGAGCGCTTCAGTTCAGGGTGCGGGCGTCGGGTGCTGCAGGGCGCGCGGGGCTCAGGCCGGACGAGGCCTCGGGCCGGCGTGGTAGTAGAGGGGGCTCGCCCATTCGATCGCGGGCGAGCGCGGGAGACAGCGCCGTGGGCATCCCGGAGTGCGAGCGCGAACATCCGTCGATTTCGCGGACGCCGTTCTCGCCCGCCTCCTCGTGCGTGCACGACGACCTCGGCGTCAGGCGTCGGAAGGGTGCCCGCGGCGTTCGAGCCGCGCAGCTCCGGAGTTGTAGATCTCTCCGTTCAGGACGGCGTGGACGGTCCGTCCTCGTTGGCGATCGGCTGCCCCGGTGTCGAGATCGATGACGGCCAGCCGGCTGGCGCCGATCGCGACGCGTCGTCGACGTATTCGCCCAGTCGTCAGGGCCGCGGTGGCGCAGCGTGTTGACCATGCTGTCCAGAATCGGCTTTCGATCGGGCCGCGGCGGGTGTCCGAAGCCGGCAATCCCACACACACAATGAGCGTAGGTGCCGTGGCGAGCGGGGTCAAGCGTGTCTTGTGGAAGTGTGAAGATAACGCCTTCACTTTCCAGGTGTCCCCCGTCCGCTAGGTCTGCGATCGACCGCTGGACAGCCGGTTCGTCTCTTCGACCAAGTGATTGATTTAGCGCAGGGCATCGACCAGCGAGTGCTCGCTACTTCCTCGCACGAAAACAACAGCGCGCGATGATCAAGGAAGCTGGGCTTCTGTGTCGCCGACGCGAGCGCGGCGCGCGGCAACGTGGCCCGCCAGGACGCGGGCGGTGGCGTGGCAGTGAGGAACCGCCCGATGATCGGCTCCAGCTCGATCCCGCCGGTCACCGCGCCAACGTGAAGTCGTGATCGCGGTCGCCTCTGGTGAATTCAAGCGCGTCACAGCGACCGGCGTGTCCGGGTGAGCGGCGCGTGCGCGATGAGCTCGGGCGATGCGCGGGAGGCATCGCGCCGCCATCAAGATCACCACGGTGTCGACCGCGGTCGCGGATTGCCCAATCGGGCAGCACGCGTGGCGTGAGCGGAAGCGGCGCGGATAGACTATGCTGGCCGTCGAAAGCCGACACCAGTCCCACGGAGGCGGTCCATGAAGTTCACCTGGTTCAAATGCGAATTGCGGAAATAAACATACCGCCGACGAAGCGAGCTTCACGCAACGCCTCAGGCGTGGTGTTCTTCAACGCGCGCTCTACGATCCGCGCGGGGTCTGGCGTCTCTCTTTGTGTTTTTGGACCATTTCTCAGGTTGCGCGAGGAGAACGCGCCTCAGCTGGCGGCATCGGCTGCTGATTTGCACCACCAGGCGCAGCTGCCGGGCTCTTCGCCTCTGCATTTCCAGCTGGTTGATGCCCGCATTCCTGGCGCGGCGGCGCGTCTCGCACCGCCAAGCGAGCGTCATCTGTGGCCTCAGTCGCCATTCCACAACCGCGGGCGATATCTGGTCGACAAGGTTGCGTCGCTGGACGTGATCTCAGCGGAACCAGCTCGTCGCCAGGCTTTCGATCAGGCACACACCCATGGACGGAGCACAACTGGCCAGATCTGCGGCGCTGACCGCGCGACATAATTATCCTGAAGGCGGCGCGCAACTGATATCATGAAAAGAGCGTCGACCGGCGACCAGTGCCTGCGTTGAGCGGCAGTAACCAGCTTCGCGCTGGGTGAATTGCTGGTAACGCCGATCCAGCAGCCACCGCCAGATCTGCGTCGGGGCGGGGCTCGATCGAGATGGATGGGTTCTGTATCAGGCTGCGACTACGAACACTCACTACCGCTGTCTTCCACCACCGGTACCTGCTGCTGGCTCCAGATCGCACCGCCTGGTAGCAGCCACCGGGCCGCGCCGCCAAGCAGAGAGGACGGTCGCCTCTGCCTGGGTGGCGGCGTTCGCGCTGGGATCATCACGTGAGCAGATTGGACAGCGGAGATGCTGACTCCTGCCGAGCACATCGCGTAACACCGACCGATTTTCCTGCGTCTTTCCATTCGCCAGATCCGTGAGGTTTACCTGGACGATTGTGCGTACCATGTCAGGAGATACATGGCGCTAACTCAGACTACCGCGGCGTGGCTGGAGAAGATTCTCGAAGAACCTCACACAAAGGCTTGCTGTCGACGGCTTTTCATCGATATCGCTGGCGGCCCGAAGACGGGCCGTGGCGACCTGGGGTAAATCAAGGACAAATAGGTATACAACCTGTCGCCATTTACAACGGGAACATGCCGGACTGGAGGCAGCGCTCCTCGCAAGCTCTTCGCTGAGAAGGTCATGCCGCACCTGCGCGACATGTGGCCCGAGTGGAAGCACGACGGCGCTGGTGGATGCACCCGATGGACGTCGCATCCGGCCAGGCGTCAGCCGGCGCGCTGCCAAGTCGGCGCGGAGTGGCCGCGATGAAGTGGCAGACGGTCGGGACGAAAAAGGGACGCGCTGCCGCGTGCTGGAGGCGGGAGCGGGCGCCGCTGGTCTTCTTTCGGCATGGCGGGCTTCTCCGCGGCAACCCGTTCCTCGACCGGCTCGCGCAGGCCATCACGTGTTCGCGCCGGAGTGGCTTCGGCTGTTGAGTCAGATGCGGCAGACCGGGTCTACGTGCTTTTCAAAATTCCGGCCGGTTGGTTCTTGGGTGCTACGATCGAACCACACTTGCCTTCAACGGGTCGATCTCCATGCCAGGGCTTTCTGGAACTCCCCTCCTCTCCTACTGGTCCGCTGGGGCACAAATGGCCTGGCTTTCCGGACGAGCTGAAATCCGGGTTTTTCTCATCAGGCGAGCCTGAGCGTTGCCTCAAGGTCCGGATCCAGCCGACGGCCGCCCGGATCGAAATCCCGATTCTTGATCCGGTTGGCGTCGGCTCGAACACGGTCTGCAATTTGCTGATCACCGGCAGAGGCCCGGTTTCAGCGGCTGGCGTTATGGATTCCAGGATCGGCTCCCCATCCGGAGCAACGGCGATTTCGTCTCGGCGGACTCGACCAAAGGTAGCTGGGAGCTGAGGGGAGGAATTCGCTGGTTTCCAAGTGGGTGATTTGGTTAGCCGGGAGAAACTTGGCCTCCCATCGGTGTGACTGTTCGTCGCCCGCTCGCCGGTTTGATTACCAATACGGCAGATCCACCGCCACTCATTCCAGCTGGATCGCCCCGCCCGGCCCGGATAATCCTCTCCGCAAGTGTTGCGACAGCGGTGTTTTACCGAACGGAAGCTCGGCCCTAACCAGCATTCAGTTGTTGGCGGTTTCCGATATGATATGGGACAACGTTTCGCAACGGTTGCGCCATGCCCCACCGTTCGCGGCGATGACCCTCGATTCGGCAACCGCGCTTGTGAGGCTGAATCCTTACACCCGCCTTGTCGAAGAAGCTTGTGTGGGAAGCCAACCTGTGCGGTTGTCATGTCGTCCGATCACAAAATACCTTTGTGGTAGCTGTAGACAACGGTGCGGGGTGCGGCGGTTTAACCTGACCACGCAAACAGTCGATCTTGCCATTGACGTGACCCGCTGAGTTGTTGGTTGGTGGACGATCTCGGCGCGCGTTGACTGGTCGCCCCTTACGTCCATCGCGTTCACTCGTTACTACTCCGTCTTCACCCCTCGCAGACCGGTGGGATGGTGGTTTACGACAACGGGGTGCGCCGCTTTTGAGGACGCTTTTTCTTACCGTATCGAAGCGCTGGCGAAGACGCTACTTCGCTGCAACCGCTACAATGGAGGAAGTATTATTCAAATATCACTTTGGGAACAAATTCCGCCTCTTGTCGCTTCATGCGGTCGGTCTTGAATAATAGTTATTTATCACGCCCGCGGAGTTCCATTATGACTCTGGCCTCGTTTTCACCAGCGAAGGGGAACTGGCATACGCCCCGACTAACTCCCACTGATCGGTATTGCCACAAATCTTTGGGCCTATCGCGACGCTTCCGCGGCTTGTGACATCCGATGCAAGCGCGAATCTGCTTATTCCTGATCTGTCGCAACGGAAGTCCACTGTTGTGTTGCGCACTTTACTTGTGCGCTCCGCTGCAACTTCTGGGCTCAACCACACTGACCATTTCTGGGTCGGCTTCCCGCGTTTACCTTCTGGGGAGCCCAACGGGCTTTGGCGTTCTGCACCCCCGGGAGGCCAACTCTTCCTTGCACCGCAACGACCTGGCAGCTCCTACCAATTCAATGTGCGGATTTATTTGTGACCCGCAAACGACCCCGCACCCAAGTGAAGTTCTCAACGCCACTTACCTCTGTGCCGTGATCAGTGCTCCACCAAAGGGGCCCGGATCAACAGCACCGGGCGTCGCGCTTGACGATGTCCTGCCCTACGGGTGGAGCGCTGTCTCTACTCTTGCCAGCCGGCGAGACCGTTTTTCGAGCAGTCAATCTCGTCTCGTGCTTGCTCACTTCGGCATCTGGCCTCCGGGGGCTGTGGCATCTTTGACTTTGACGGTGGTTACTCCCACGGAGAGTCGAAGTACGCTGAAGAACGCTCTGCTTGCCGTGGCGTCGATGCCGGGCGAGAGCCAAACCCGCTGGACAATTTCTCCGCTGCTATTCCTCCCTGAATCCACTCGCTCACCACCCCTGCCTCTTCCAGTTAACGATATGAGTCTACGATGCCGCTCTGCGCCCGGCTATTCGCCTCCGTGGGTCCGAGATGGCGGCTCTGAACGGCGAATCCAATCGCGGAGATTGACCCTGCAAAACGCGTACGTTCAGCCCGACGATAAAACTTCCCGGAATCCCGGCAGACTCGCGCTGTCCTGATCGATCAGCCAGTCCCTCTATGTCAGCCTGTTCAATACCGGTGCGAGCGTTGCTCGGCGCGAGCCTTGCTTCGCGTTCCAACGCGACCTTTACTTCTCACTCGGCGTCGCCCCCAACGGCCTCCCGCTGCATTGCCGGCGACATGGAGGTTCGCCACCCGACCAGCCCATGCTGCGTAGAGGCTGTTTCAGTTCTTGATGGGCACGACAACCTCACTTTGGCCATCTGCGACGCGATGGGGTTGTCACCGCAATGCTACGTCCTACGCGCGGTCTTTATTGCGGCTTACCACATACTGCCAGCTCGCCTTTTTCGACGAACAGAACGCCCATCGCTTTACGAGACAGCCGGGAGTTTCTTCCGCACTGCAACATTGTGAATTCCTCGGGGCTGCACTTGTCTCGGAGGGTTGCTTCCGCGCTGGCCCTATGCCGGACTCACGAAACCGACAGTGGTACGGTCTTTTACAATAGCGGTTATGAAGTAAATCCAGTTCTGAACCAGGTTGTCGTATCAAACTTTCCCGCCTCAGGGCTCGTTTCTCCGGACCTCGCAACTAACGGCCGTGTCTGCTTCAGTAACGTCGACGAGGCTTCCGCCCCCTTCAATTGGCAGATTACTCTTCGCGGCTTCGACGCCCCGACCACGCGGGAACTCTGGTCAATCCCATTCGCGCCCGCGCAGGGTTGACGCTGCAAGCGCGAATCACATCAAGCTCGGAACCACGGGCTTGCCGTGGCAACTGACACTGGTGCGGCTTTTCGTCGTGCGCACCACAGCTCTCGCCGCTCGCCGCCGGCGTCCAACTGACACAAAAGCATCGACTCGGGCGTCATTGGGAGGCCGGCCAGAACCACTGTAGTTTGCACCTTCACCCTGAAGCATCCTGGACCTGCGAGTGCCACAGGAGTTACGTTGAGTAACCCGCGGTCCCGGCAAACTTGGAGGCTTTAGCTCTATCACGCGACTTCCAAGGGTCTGATCCTCCAGACCAACCTGGTGGTGTGCTGCCTTACTGCCACTTTGACCAAATGGCGAATCCGCAAACCGTCACTCTCACGTGCCGGGCGACCAATCAAGGCCAATTCGTCAACCAGGCGTTTTGTTTCCTTGGACTTCAGCATGATCCCAACCCAGTCAACAATTCCGCGAGCGTAAACATTCAGGTCGGCCCGCCCCTGACACTGACCATCAGCGACCTCGTTGCGCGAGAGGAAATGCTTTGGCTTCTCCAGCATCGCATTTACGCTCTCCCTCTCTTCAACGAGCACTGCCCGTTCCTGTCAGTTTCCGTTACCAAACCGCCGACGGCACTTGCGCGGTTGCCGGGAGTGGATTACAACACCTCAACGCTCGGGCGTATTTACAGTGCCACTCCAGGAACGACCACGCGAATCTTTATCGCTCCTTCCGCTATTCTGCGAGCACCGTCTCAGTTCAATCAAATCGATTCTTTCACTCAATATTTCTTCACCCCACTGAACGCAACTCTCCCTCCGCACGCAGGCTGTGGCTACCATCATCGAGGACGATTTTAGAATGATCAAAACCGTTTCCAACATTGCCTTACTGGAAGGTAACCGGAGTTATTACCAACGCGATGTTCACAGCGTAAGGCCCCAACGGCCGACTTCCCTCCACTCCCGTGTCTTTTGACCATCAGACCCTCGACAACTCTGCGTACTACCGCAGGAGTCGATTACGCTTCGCACGCGGAGCGCGCCCGGTTTTGCTCCCGGTGCTGACCAACCTTCACGCTCAGCATTCCGGTATTTGGTGACACTGTGCCCAGAAATGGACGAGAACCTTCTTCGCTTCCTCCCGGTCTCCAGCCATTCAGGGGCCCACCCTCGGGGTTAATAGTGTGCGCGGCACTCCGGATCAATGATGATGCAGTCCCGCCGGTGGCTTTGCATCAATTCGTTTGGGACGGCCGCTGCTTCTGCATTTGAATTTTCCCACGATCACCCGGACGCTACTATCGCGTGGATCAGATTGACACATTTGGCCAGCCATCCTGGTCCGTCCTCAGCAATAATATCCCCGCACCGGCTCGATGGTTGAGGTGATTGATCCCACGGCCGCTCAGCGGCCCCCAATCTTTTTATCGTCTCACTGCTCCTTGAACTTGAACTCCGCGTGGTTGGTTTTGCGGTCCAAGCCGTTCGCTTACGAGGACAGTCCATCGAAACTCCAGGTTACTCCTAACAGCTTTAGCGACAAGCAAATCCGCGTCCTCGTCCGCCGCATCCTCCGCGAACATGGTTATCCAACGGGCAAGCAGGAGAAAGCCAGCCAGAACGGTTTTGGGACAAGCTAAGTTGCTATGTGCGAAATGGGCGAGCTAGCAGCGTAACGCCCTTCACCATTGTCGCACACGGTAAAAGCGTTGCGTCGGGTCGGGCGATGGATCAATCAGGATGATTTCCTCGCCAGTGCCGCGCGCAGCGGTGAGGTCGTCCACGAATTGCTGTTCAATGAATCGGTGAATTGCAGCGCGTAGGTGTGGCCATTCAGGTGTCTTCACTGGAATCTCGAATTGATTGGAAATCAGCCTTGCTCCGGGCAGCGGCACGTAATCGCGAGGGCGGGGCGTCGCCCGACAATGGCGAGGCAGTGGTCGCCGCCGCCCGCAAGTGCGACGACATTCGCCAGACCGGCCGGAGGTGTGGCCTGGCCGTAATCATTTTGCCGGAAGTTGTCAGCGTTCCATCCGGTCGAACGCCTAGACTGTGCCGGTTGCCGGAGGCAATGGCGATGACGTTGGCCTCGTCCTGAGATGCTCGTTTCACCGTCGAAGTTATATCCCCACGCGGAGATCTACCTCGTTGGTTCGCAGGACCATGGTGTGAAGTTCCGCGCCGGACAATGGCGGCAATGTTGCTCGTGAGAATGCTGGCGCTCTGGCCGTAAGGTTGTCACCCCAGCCAATCAAATCCCCTTCGCGTGTGAGCGCCAGGCTGAAGAGCCGCCCGCGGCAATCGCCACGACGTTCGACAAACTCGCAGGCACGTTGGTCTGGCCGATATTATTTCGGCCCCAAGCCACAACCGTTCCGTCCGACTTCAACGCCAGTGTGTGATTGCCGCGGCTGGAGATGGCGATCATCGTTGGCCAGGTGGCCTGGCGGGACAGGAAGCTGTCCCAGCGAGGAGCTGCTCCCAGCCAAACGATCGAGAAGCCGTCGTACTTTTCAGCGCCACGGCGTGGAGTGCTTCCGGCCAGGATCGCGATCACGTCAGCTGAGCCACGCAGCGGCGGGCATCGCCGGTCTGGCCAGCGTATTGCTGCCCCAGGCGTGACGGCCACGCTGCCATCCGCAAGTACAGTGCCAGAGAAAAGATTTCCGCCGCCACCGCCACGGCACAGCTCAGGACCGTGGCAGGTCGTCGCCACCGGCCGGAAGCATTTCTTCCCACGCGGATGACGCGATTTGATCAAAATGCTGGCAGAATTGGTCACCGTAAGCCGGAACGCGCGTTGCTCGGCGACTCGGCGGAAGCTGGCTCGCCTGCGGCGTGGCGACGCTGCTCAAACGTGAGGACATCGCTCGTGCGCCGGGAATATCCACGCCGTTAACCGCGCCAGGCTTGCGAAAGCTCATCGGCCATGGTTTCAGCGACCGATCGTCGCCGCCACACGGTCATCAAAGCGACCCGGCCAACCGGTCTGGTTTGTGATGGATACCGGCCTACCGAAGGGCTTGGGTTGCGGCCACCACGGTGAGCACTCCTGACCTGACTTTGTGACCGATCCGCAGGCGTCTTCTCGTCGCCACGACGGTGTCATTGCCGGCCCAGAGCTGGCTGCACCGTTGTTGAGCACCAGCACGGAATTCGTTGCGCCCGGAAGATTCGTCCTCGGCCAGACGCCATTGATATTTTCAGCGGCAATGCGCCGAGCACCGCGCGCGCCAAAGCAGATATGTGGTCGGCGGCCGATATAGACTGAAGTGTTTCGTGGCGGATACGCAATGGTGGGTCGTGGGATCGCCCACGAGCGCCATTCCGGAAAGGCGCGCCCCGATTCTCGAACGTGCGACTGGACACGTTTGTCAGCGTCTGATGGCGGCGTGGATGTAATTGGGCCTGCCCCACGCGACGATTGTCCCGTCCCGTTTCAAGGCGAGGCCGTGACTCGAATAAGCCGACCAGCGGCGCCGCCGGCGGAGATCGCCACCAGGACGTTCGGAAAGTCCCGCGCGGCACTCCGGGGATTGTCCCGAATCATTGCCTGAACCCCTAATGCCACGACCGTGCCGTCCGCCTTTCAATGCAAGGCTATGCCGTCCACCGGCGCTGATGGCGATGACGTTGGTCGCAGCGGGCGGAATGGTGATTTGACCGCACGTGTTGTGCAAAACCGACTCCAAACAACGTGCCGCAGGTCGCTTTTCAAAACAAGCTATGCTCTGCCGGCCGAAACCGCCACCACGTTGCTCAAGCCCGGCGTGGCAGATTGGTGTAGAGCGTATCGGGCCGAACGAGACCACGCGCCCCATCGGCGCGCAGGCACAGTGTGTGTCCCGAGCCCGCATCAATCGCGACGCGAGACGTTGCTCGAGCCCGGAGGAAACAAATCCGTGGATGTTCGCCGTCGCTTGCGGAACCCCACGCCGTCGGCTGGGCGCCATTTCCCTTCAGCGCGCCACGCCGAATTCCTCGCCGCCATCCACCGCCACAACATCGCTCAGTCCGACCGGCACATTGGCTCCAAAGCCCCGGAATACTTTGTAACCCCATGCCACGACAGTGTTGTTGGGCTTGATCTGCCAGCTCCAGTGATAATCGCCGGATGCGATGCCCACCACGTTTCGTCAAATCGTTCGAACATTGATTCCATCAAGCCGAGCGTCGTGACGCCGTAACCTTCCTGCGTGGATGCCCCCACATTTGAACCGGCGTGACCCTGAGGCATGCATTGGTGTGCTGGTGACCGAAACTCGCCGCGTTGCTCACCACGACGGAATAATTTCCAGCCTGAGCAAAGCCGATCACTGGTCAGCAACAGCGTCGCGTTCTGGTCGCGTTGTTGATCAGCAGCACGTTGTTCTAATTGCCATTGATAACCCAGCGGCGGCGCGCCATCCGCCACCACGCCAGCGAATCGTCACGGTTCGGCCGGGCCAGGCGTGTTCGTGCGGACGGGCTGCCCTGCGATGAATGGCGGCGCGTCCACCTTCGTCACCGTCGCGGGCGGATCTGGTTCGACGAAACCGCTGGCACAGCTGACAACCACCGCGCACGGGCCGACTTGTGGCGACTGGAGGTTATTGATCACCAGGCGATGTGTTGGTTGCCCCGGGAATGTTCACGTCCCGCAAAAACCGCCATTGATAAGTGATCGGAAGCGGACTCAGCGCCCGCACGCGCAACGTGTAACTGTCGAACCCGTAAAAGCCGATACGGCTCACCGGTCGTTGAAGAATCAACCGGCAGGTTTGTGGCCGTCAGCGCGAATGTTCGAATAATAGGCCTCGCGAGCGAGAAGAGCGGTCGCGCGCACGGCAACGTCGGCGGCACAGTAGCCTCGCCCATAATAATTAGTAACCCCACGCCAGCACGCTGCCATCTCCCTGGAGCATCGCGCCAGCGTCGGAAGCCAGCGCCAAGCCCGACCACGTTGGTCAGACCGGAGGGAAGTTCAGCACTCCGGTCATCCGGATTGCCCCCAGCCCACCACCGTCGCCGCCGTCCTGTTTCAACGCGAGGTTGTAATTGTAAATTGGCACGCGATCGCCACGGACGTTCGACAGGCCCGGAGGAACAGCGGCAATCACGGGCGATGGCGTCCCGCCCTCATCGCCACGACCGTGTCCGTCGTCTTTCAACGCGCATTGCACGTGGCGGTGGCCCGAGGCGGCGATGCGCGCGATCTACGTTTCGCAAACCGACGGGAATTGTTGTCTGGCCGTACCCATTCTGGGCCCCCACGCGAACACAGAGCCGTCCGCGCGTCGACACGAGAATGTGAAATCCGCCGGCGACCGCTTGCACCACATTGCTGGCCGATGCGGGAACAACGGATTGCGAATAAGAGCTGGTGCCCCAGCTGGTGAGCGTGCTCTGATTTCAACGCCAGGCTGATGTCCGGTCCGGCGGCGATGTCCACGGACGCTGTTTAATCCGACGGGAACAGTGGCCTTCGACCGTAGCGTTGTTTCCCCAACCGATCACCGTTCCATCCGCGAGCAACACGAGGTTGTGCGCGTTGCCGCTGGGCTTACTTATGATCACGTTTGTCGGATTGCCCGGCGGATTGATTTGATCACCCCAGGCCGGACAAACTCCACCTTGCGCTGACGCGGAATTGCCAGTACAACAACGCGGACGACAAACGATCCTGCCGCAGGAGAACGCGCGATGAAAGTTGTTGTGGTGGAAAATTTCATTCGAAGCGGATTGATGCCCAAATGTTTTCTTTGGCTGGTTGCGGTTCTATCGCGCCGTCGCGCTCGGCGTGCGCGAAGCCGAATGTTGAATGCGAAAAACTGTAATCGTCCGTATTCGCTCCGACGTCGGCGCGAGCAGGAGCGCGGAAGGCAAAAGCTCCAAAGTGTCCTCGGCGCTGTTTTTTCCTGTAAGGCCTTAACCGTTGCGTGAGTTCGGCGTGATTCTTTGCCACTACCAGTCGAAGACGGTCAGGGCGTCCACATCCTTCCAGCTGGCTTTGAATTTGATTTTGGGGGTGAAACGGTATTGCAAACCCCGTGTTGCCCCGTCCTTCATCGTGAAACAGTGAACGGCGAACTCGACGACCAACTCGATGCCTCCATGCAATTACCACCGGCTTCGCTTCCTCGCCAGGGTGGTTTCAGCGTGCCGTGGCTGGTGAACCCGATTGGTTTGCTTGAGCAAGGTTGCAACTGAACGCGGAAGCAATACC